>Ga0181553_10002245_pt1 | contig 17154 bp, 16 predicted proteins | sample 011ome_17_FD_133753 | JGI IMG/M metagenome (GOLD analysis project Ga0181553, IMG submission 133753) | Coastal salt marsh microbial communities from the Groves Creek Marsh, Skidaway Island, Georgia - 011502XT metaG (megahit assembly) | ecosystem: Environmental > Aquatic > Marine > Intertidal...
AATTCTTTAGGGTTAATATTCAAATCATCTTTCAGAGTAAACAGTTTTCTAGTCCCCATGTCAGGAACATAAAGACCAAGACCCTTGACAAGTTCATCTTCTTCTCCTGTTAATTCAGGAAACAATTCTGGACACCCTTTATCTCCATATTTAATACAGAACTTATTTCCAGCACCATCGCCTTCATAAACTATTGATCTCAGATAGATACAAGATTCTCCCATATTGAAGTTTGAACCTATCTCTCCAAAATTGTAGTTTCCTACTCCTGTCGTCATTTGTTCTTGCGATTTCTCTCTAAGGGACTCCATGATACCTTTGGGGTTCTTCATAGACCCCTTACAATCATCAGAGATTTCAAGATATTTTGGTTTTGCCTCAGAATCTTCATATTGAATAGGAGATTTATCTTTGTCAAAGAAACTAATTGTAATCTTACCACCATCGTTATCAAAGACATTATGTGTTTGTTCAGCCGAACATTCCTCAACTGTCATCTTTGACCCCAAGACAATATGAGCAAAGTAATTCCTTGCTTGAACATCAAAAGGGATAGACTGGAGTTTCTTGAGTGCATGTGCTTGAGAATCGGTCATCATCTTTTTTGTATCCTTTGTTTTTATAATTTACACGAAAGTAGTTTCAAATTTAGATATACATTTAAGCATAAGGATTGAAAATCGATATAATTATGAGTGTAGTAATAAACTTTGAAAGTGTTGATGGAATAGAAAAAAGATATCTTTTTGAGATAAAGTATGTGATTTTTGTGTGAGTTACCCTAAAATATTACTATGGTGTTTTATAATCATAATAGTATTAATATCAATTGGTATCAATTGGTATCAGCGAATATGCGAAACAAAATAAAATTTGATTAATATATAAGGGTAAAATTATGGAAAAAGATATCTTTATGATTGAAAATAAAACGAAACTTCATCATATAATAAATGTAGGTGATGGAAGTAATTATAGAAAAAGTGTTTATCCCTTTTGGGGTTTATCTCAAGATACACGAAGTTATATTAGAAATTATATGAATGTTGGAGATGTTTTATGGTTTTGTCAAGATTTTGGAAAACATCTAAAAATTATAGGTATGGCAGAATATACTCATAAATATGATATTCTGGATGAACCACTTATACCTTTGAATATAATTGAAAGAGAAAAACAAAATTGGGACTCTTCTGTAAGCAATGAAATACAAATTTATTACAAAGAAATTTACGATACAACGAGGCAAAATATAACGATTGAAAAAACAGATCAAGAAATTTTTACATACTCAAGTGAACATGGAGGAGATCTATATAAACATTATGGTGGTTTTAAGTTTTATGGAAAATATCTATAATAATATAATATTATTAATAAGTATAATGTATAGCTTTCGGAGCAATGAATTAGTCTTGAAATCATTTGATTTAACAAACGAAATAAAACGTGATAATCGTTTATTAAAAAATAAAGATATTACAATCTTTAATAGTTCTGTTTTACCAATAAAGGATACAAATGATTTTTTAGTCGCGAGTCGCGGATGGTATGGTAATATTAGAACCTGGGATGGTATGAACTTTATAATTTTAACAATAATGAGTTCTAATTATAAAAAAAAGAGACAAAATATCATTGATGTCGATGTAAGTATTTTAAAAGAAAAAAATTTAAAATTCAAAGAATTCAAAAAGAAAATAATTGAACATCAAAAAACCGTTCTTGAAGGTCCCGAAGACCCCCGACTTTTTTATTATAAAAATAATATATTTATGTTGATAAACGAAATAGATGATGTAGATAAAGATCCACGGAAAAGACATATGTATTTATCTACAATTGATCTTGAAACATTAGATTATGATACTCCAAAAACAAAGATATGTGAAATTTTATCAAGCAATTTTGAGAAAAACTGGGGACCTTTTACATACAAAAACAAGATGTATATGCTTTATGATATCAATCCATTAAGAGTTATGGAAGTTGTTGGTGCAAATAATTGTAAAATGGTTCTAAACAAAAATGATAAAACAATCAATAAGATAGAAAATAGCTTTGGCGATTTAAATTTTCATTTAAGAAACAGTAGTAATTTAATACCTTTTTCAGGAAAACTTTTAGGAATGGGACATTCTGTTTTAGATTACAAAGGATCTACAGATTTAAATAAATTTTTAATACCTACAATGGATTCATCTAAATATGATAAAAGTGATAAAGAATATTTTAAGAGATTTTACAAATTATATTTAGGATTTTTCTTCATATTAGATATGAATAAGGGTGAAATAACAAAACTAAGTCCTTTTTTCCAATTACCAAGTAAAGAGGCTAAACAAGAATTAATATTTTTCCCAACAACTATATGTGAAGACAATAATGGGTTTGTAGATATTTCTTACAGTTTAGGAGACAATCGTTCTTATGTTTGTAAATTACATTCTGAAGTAATAAAGACATCTTTATATGAAAAAAATAATATTGATATGCATATGAATTACAATGTAAATACAAATTATTATTTAGAATTATTAAGAACATTAAGAATTGTTAATAAGTTTTCCCCTAAACCAGAGGATTTTAATATTTTTGTAGAGGCTTAATTACATTTTTTTCATCATCTTTTTTTGATTCGATTGAATGTTTAAATTTAGGATTTTTAATACATTCAAAATTTTCATGATAAACACATAATCTTACATTAAGGTAATCAACTTTACAATACATACATATCCACATAGTATGTTAAATTATAAATTATTTATATAAATATAAATATAAATCAAATTTACACCTTTGAACATAAACTTTTTCTTCATTCATATTTGTTATTGTGAAATTATTACCTTTTTAATAGTTTCACAAACAATATATTGTTATATATATATAATGGAAGGTAGTACTGAAAGTTTAGAGAGAGATATTGATATAGAAACTGATATTCTTGATTTTGAAAATGCCCCTGACTACATTGAAGGAGATTACAGACAACTTTTAAGAGATTTATCTTCTCACCCATTTGCTCCAGGAATGAATGATGATTGGCCATGGTATAATAGACCCCCTGTTAATTGGGGAATCATTGTTGAACTTAATCGTTTATTAAGTAAGAATGGTGTTTATAGTTGGTGGTATGATAGATTTTTAAGAGCTAGAGAAGAATTTATGTATGTTCCTGAAGATCAACCAAATTCAACTTATAAAAGTGGTCCTAAAAAAGGGCAACGAAAGGTAAAGTCATCAAAGATGTTAAAAGAAGATTATGAAAGGTTATATACCCCAGGTGAAAGAGCGGGGAGAAACCCCAAAAACAATAATGAAATGATTAATCGTTGTGTAAAAAAAATAGTTGAGGATGAAATAAATGGTGGGAGAGTTCGTATAGTTCCTAATTTAGATGAAATTCGCTATTTTTTAGAAACAAACCGCGAAGAAATTAATAAAGTTTTAAAGAAAATACCGAAAGGATATCGTGGAATTGTATCGTGGATGGATTTAAGGATGAATCATGACCATATGTGGTATGAGTCTTTGAAATTCGCACATCCATTATATACAGTTTTAAGTTTATCAGACCCTGTACTTTCACCAAGGGGTTTATATCCATGGTTTAGAAGAGCAATCGGTAGTTACATACCAGATAGTAGAGGAAATCATTATAAAGATGGTAGAGCAGACTCTTATATTGCTATGGATAGTAATCTAAAAGATAATTTAGGAGAAAATTCATTAGCAATATGTAAAGTATTATTAGAACATATTGATTTGGATGTTTTAAATAACCATTGTTCTATTAGTGCTGTAACTGATATTATTAGATATTCAGTAAAGAAATATCCAAGTGTTCCGATACCAACTCCAAATGGTCCGCACAATCATACGCAAAATGTTGTTGAAGAAGACAGATTAAACAGGACATCCGATGTAGCACATAAGATGTTTGAGATGTTAGGTATTGTTGGATTAAAAAATCAAAATTTAAGAAATATGCAGTTCGACGTCCTTGGAGAATCATGGAGACCAATAAGAACAGGGAGAGAAGGATTGGGTATGGATCCACGTTACATGGATCCTAATGATAGACGTTTACCCAACCCTTATGCTAAGACGCTTCTTGACTTATGTCATCCAAATATGATAGCATTATCCTTTAATCAAGGTTTGGGAGAAATGACATTTGATAGAAAGAAATTATTGAATTATGCTGTGGGTTTAAAGGATACAATGTCACCATTATCATACCTAGATAGAGATGTAAGTGATTATATTGGTATTGAATTATCAAGACAACCAATTAAATATCATCGCAAAGATCCTTTAAGAAGGAACTTTTTTTCTCAAGGTGAAAGAGAAGATCGTATACGTGCTTTTCAAAGATTAAGTACAGCTAGAGGATTAGATAGTTTAACATCTCATATTGGTCCCCGTTCAGGAGTTGATATGGGTAGTGTTATGGATATTATGGCGAGACATCAAGGGGTAAATTTACTTGAAGATGCTAAATATCCTGAAAGTAAAATGAGTATGGAACATTATACAACACCTGAAAGACCTAATATTGAAGTTGGAGATGGTATTATGTGGTCGGATAGAGAAGGAGAAAAATATGGAACTGTACTCAATATTCAGAGTAGATATTACAAAGTAAAAAATAATGTTACTGGAAAAATATTTTTTATTCCTCTTAATTTGAGAGGAATAAAGGTATTCAAAGATGAAGATTTATCACGTACTTACAACCCTGGTTCACCACGTTTAGATATGTCTGGTCTAAGTCTTGATGGAGGGTCAAAAAGAATAAAGACAAAGAAGAAGAAGCGTGGTAAGAAATCTTCATTCAGGAAGAGAAGATCTATCAAGCGGAGGTGATTGTGAATCCCCCCTTTCTGAAACTTTCGTAAGAATATTAGCCATATTTTTTAATGATTGACGATCATTTTGTTCCTCTAGGAAATGTAGGATTGTTAGATGATCATTTATTTTTTTTATCTTTTCAACTTTTTCATCATCTTTGTATAAGACTGAATGACCATATATAAATCCTACGTCAATTTTATACATATTGTCTTTTTATATGAAATATTTAAATTGTGTCAAATTTATTTAAAAAAGAAAAGGGAATAAATAATGAAATATGGAAAAAGAAGATATAGCAGAACTAATCAAAAATGAACTCAGTAAATATCACCAAAATACAATCAATATGAGATTTAATGAATTAGAAGAAAGATTAGATTCAAAGTGTTCTGATCATGATGTAGAACAAAAAATGAGTGAATATAAGAGTAATTTAGATGATGTTGTTGCTAGGATTAATTACTTAGATCAGCTATATTTAGAAGAAACAATTATGGAAATGAAATCTGATATAAACAATTTAGAAAGCGAAATTTCTGATGTAAGGTCTTCATGTAATGATTATGATATTGTATGTAGATTAGATGAATTAGAATCTGACTCGGTTAATTTGGAATCAAGAATAGATGAACTTGAGAGTAAAATATCTTGTTTAGAGGATCAGATTGAATAATACTTAAAGAACAGAGTATCATAAAGATACAATGGAAAACTTTACAAATACAACAACAACAACAACAAATATATCTTTTGATTGTGAAGATTTAAGTAACAATGGTTTGTATATGATATTTATAGGATATATAGTCCCTTTATTTTCACCAACTATGAGAGCATATATGAAAGACATCTTTATTCACGTTAAAAATGTTGGTAAAGTGACTGGTCAAATTGTAAGTTTGACTGAATTTGGTTTTACAAAAGTTCAAAAAATACATAAATTAGAAGACATGGCAACATTTATAGAAAGAATCTGTAAAAATAAGAATCTAAAAGTTATGAAAGATGAATGTTTAGAATGTGCTAAATCATTCGCAGGAGGAGAAGGTTTTAATGAAGGAAGTTGGAACAAATTACTTGTAGAATTAGAAGATCTTCATAGTAAAAAAGTTAAGGGAGAAAAACCATAATAAAAATATTAATATATCATATATATAGATATACAATATGACATCAAATAATGAACTTTTATTATCTGTAGTTAGTAAAATTCAAGATCGGTTAATTATATTATTAAATGATATAGGAGAAACGACTGATATAAAAGATGAAATTAATATATTAAAAAACTATAAGAATGATGATTGTGGTTTTTCTAAAGAAAGAATGGAAGAATATAAAAAGAGAATAGGTTATAAAGATGATGAAAGTGAAGATACATCAACAGATACAGCAAGCCCAGGAACAATTCCTAGTTTAAAATTAAGTGAAGAAAGTATAGAAGATTATGTTTATAACTCTGAATTAAGTGAAAAGGGAAGAGAATATTTTCCAGAAAGTGTTCAAAGAACAGATGATGTTCAACGAGAAGATGTTGGACAACAAGGGGGTTATAAGGTTAAGGAACTTTTTTACAAGAAGGATAATACTGATAGGGGTAATAATAGTGTAAGTGTTATGAAAAAAGAAAAAGAAAAAGATAGTTTAGGTAAGGATGTTGAATTTTTTAAATATTATACGATAGAATCTGAAGATAACATTTATTTACATGTGGTTAAAGATGATCAGAATGAAAGTGAACTCGATGATGATGATGTAAAAAAAATTATGGATGCGGGCTTTAAAGATAGTGAAGGTAATGATATTAATTTACAAGAAGCAAAAAGTGAAGATGGAATAGATCGGGTTAATAAATTTGTGATACAAGTTATGTTTAAAGACGGGGATAAAGTGACTAGTATCCCTGTGTGGGATTCTTCTTTGATCACAACGAGAAGCGATGATATTAGTAACATATTCTTAGAAAAAAATAATAAATATAAATCAGGATATTTTATGTTTTACTTTCCTTTTGGAAAGATTGTGGATAGTCTGATTGATTCTGAACCTGAAAGTGAACGAACGTCAATATCTCAAATGATGAGGGAAGGTAAAGATGTAAACTCTGTTTTAAACATTTATATTACTCTTTATGGTGATACTCCAGGACAGAAAGGAATCGGTGAAAAGATATTAAGTTTTAATTTTCAAGTTTTATCTGAAAAAAATCCCTTGTATGATGATAAATATAAACCAGAAGCCAGAGCCAAGCCTTTAGAAGAATATTTATATGACAATGCTGAGGTTGGAAAAAGCGCTATTCACGCAAAATCAGGACCATTAGATTCTGAAATAGTTTATCAACCTGAACCTCAACAAGGACCTGATTCTGCTGAAATAGAAAGACTCCGTAAAAAAATTGAAGAAAAAGAAAGAGAACGTGACCGGATCCTCCATGCACCAATAAATACTGCGGTTAGAGTTGAGGATGGGTCTGCTCCTCGCCCTGAATTGGTGGAGGGAGAACGAAAGGTGATGGTGAAACCCATAGAAGATGAAATTGAAAGACTACAAGCCGAACTAAGAACATTACAGAAAAAACCGACTGGTGGTGGTAAAAAGAAGAGGACATATAAAAAAAAGAAAAGAAGGTCAAAAAAGAAAAGAACTCCAATGAAAAAGAAAATTAAATAAAGAATAAAATCTAAAGAATAATTATCTAATGGAAACATGTCCTATTTGTCTTGAAGCATTGGGTGAAAGTAAAACAACTACAAATTGTAATCACAATTTTTGTAGTGTTTGTATTGAAGAATTAATGGAAAACAATAAAATTGAGTGTCCGATGTGTCGAACAATTATAAAAGAATATTCAAATAAAGATGAAAAAGTAAAAGTTTTATTAAAAACTATAACAAGAAATTCTTCTACTGATCAAAGTGATATAAATTTATCAGTAATTACAAGAGATGAAATGAGAAGGACCAATAGAAAGGGATATTTTTACTTTTTACTATATGTTTACTTGTTTTATATTTATATGAACAATTCATACTTAATATATAATTTAAAAAATCTATATAATGAATGCGAAGAAATGAATTCTAATTTAACAGACAGTTTTAATGAAATAGTAAATGGAGGGGTTTCTGTATCCGTGTATGATGCTCAAAATGGTATGTTTTCAAAAGTATGTCAAATACCTATCTATTTTTACAAAAAATGTTTTAATTTAAAGGAATACTAGGTTGCATAGCAATACCACACAAACCCGTATCTTTATCAATATTTCTTTGTATTCTAATGTATCCATTTTCACCCCATTGTTCTCCCCATGAATTTTTAACAATCCAATAATCTAAACCATGAAACATATCATAACCATACCCTACAAGGAGAACACCATGATCTAATTGTGTTCCACAATTAGGATCTGAATATACACCCGAAGAGTAAGCTTGAAAAGATGGTTGATTTGCTTGTATTGCTATAGAAACTGGTTGTTGGTGAACTACTCTTTTTAATATTTCTTCATTGTTTGGAATTACATCTTTAAAATCTGTTATATTTACAATTGTTTTACAATCTTCACAATCACCTTGTTCTCCTGTATAAGGATATTCTTTTTCCGAACATAACCCATTATGAATAGCATATTTAAAAGCATTATCCATGGAACCACCATTACAACCCTGATTACCATAACTACCTGAACAATCTATAAGTTGTTGTTCTGAGATATTTAAGAGTTTTCCCGTAGAGATAGCATGTATACCTTCAATGGCGCCTGTGGCGCTAAATGACCAACAAGAACCACAATGCCCTTGATTTTTTACGGGTGTAACGACATCTTTTTTCCTCCAATCTATCGAAAATGGTAAGGTTGTGTCAATATTTTCACCCATGTAAGTTCCATTTTTTGGAGTGTAAATTATATGGTTAAAAGATGTCTTTTGGTCCGAAAAGTGATTAATTTCTAATTTGTATGTATGGTTTTCATTGTTGTGTTTTTCTATCATTTTTGAATTATTTTTGAAAGTTAAGAAATTATCATGGTTGTATTCTTTTCCATATGTTTTTATAAAAGATAGATAATCTTTCATTAGGGTTGAATTAACTTCCAATGAAAGTGATGTATTTAAGAGGGTAAAAAAAGAAAATAACAGTTTCAACATTTATTAAATATACATATTTTTATTTTTGTAATTTTCCTTGTTATTATCACTAACTCTTTTATCAAATTTATGAGGATCATTAAATTTAATATGTCTTTTAAGTTCTGCGATACTTTCATTATAGATTATAAAAACTTCAGATAAATATTTTTGTTTAATATCATGAAAGTCATCATCACCTTCATTAAACCATAATGATTCTTTAACATATTCTATTCTTGATATGGATGTGATTACTTTTTCTCTTGTAAATTGCATATTTTCCATTTTTTCTTGATATTTCTTAAATTTAATAATAGCTGCAGCACACGTTATAGTGCTACTTATAGCTATAGGTGTCATATTAAAGAAAAGTCTCAAACCATGATTATTTTCTGGTATTAATTCATCAACTTCAAGTCTGAAAGACTCAAAAACAGACAATAAGGTAGATATGATAATAATAGTTATATTCATACGATCATACCATTGTTTATATCCATTATATTTCATTTGTAAAAGATCTAATCTTTCAGAGAGAAAAGTTAATTTTTTTTCAAGATGCCCATCAAACTCCCTTTCATGTTTAATATTCATCTTCAAGTCATTGTTTCTTATATCTTCTATTTGTTCTATATTTTTTCCTTTAAATTTATCATATAAATGGTCTATTTTAGTATGAAAATCATCTAAATTTTTTTTATTTTCTGTATTTATTTTACCATTTAAGTATTCTTTTAGTTCATTTAATTCAGTTTTTAGACCAATTACTATATTGGTACTTGATTCTTTATTGATTTTTTTTAATAATTTAAAATTATCATAAATAAATTTACTTTTCTTTTCTATTTTTCTTAATTGTAAGACTCTTTTACTCTTAGTTCTTCCTCTCACAAATTTATTATTTATATCTGATAAGTGAGTATTTATTTCTGATAAATGATTATCAAAAATAGCTTTATCATATATTTCTTGTTCAGAAAAAGATTCACTAATTACACTTGGTTCGGGGTGTGAAGATTCAAGAATGCTCTCTTGTAGATCCTGAAATCCTAGAATATCTGAATCGTTTTCATCAAATTGAGGTGAATCTGTTTTTCTTTCTTCATTAAGAGAATATTGTCTGTCATCTTTATTATTTTCAGGTTGTAAAATTGTTTTATCGTTTTTTACTTTATTAATCGTTGTGTTTTCACTAACTAAAAAATTAACATCAGATACAAGATTTAGTTCTTGTTTTATCCCTAGTTCAGGATCAACTGGATTTTGAGGTGTTATTATCGTTTTTTGTGATTTGTCGTTACCTTTTATATTTTTAATAGAACTCATTTAAGTAAAAAAATAAAAAAAATAATTATAATTTGCGTTTAGTATAAGTATATTATTTATATAATATTTAACAAGGACAAACCTTATCGATTAACCTACCTCTACATTTCTTCATTTTCTTAGGTATGGGTGGAGGTGAAACAGGTGATGAAATTGGTGAACCTACTATATTACTATAATAGAATCTAATACGATACTGTAAATCTATAGTATTTGGGATGCGTTTTACAAGACTAAAAAGATTCTTAACGATTGTTACATTTAAGGGCGATGAAAGAAATTTTTTTTCTTCTATCCTTTTAAGGATTTCTTCAGCGATAGAAATGATATCATCGTCTACAAGTGAGGGTGAATATTTTAATATAGATAATATTTCATTATAAGTTTCATTTTTTATATTAGGTAGATCTAATATTAAAGGAAAACCTCCAAAGAAAGGATTTTCTATATAAAACTCCATGCTTTTTGTAATAGTAAATGGAAATAATATCAAATTTATTTAGATTAAAACTATTTAAAAAATAAAATATATTATATAATGTAAAGGGATGATATCGTGTCCGAGTGGTCTAAGGAGATAGACTTGAAATCTATTGGGCTTTGCCCGCGCAGGTTCAAATCCTGCCGATATCGCTTAAAAATGTTTCAAAAAACTAAAATTTGAAACTTTATTATTATCTTGTATATTATAAAATAGATTGTATAATTAGTTCCTTTAGCTCAGTTGGTTAGAGCATGAGTCTTATGAGCTCAAGGTCGTGGGTTCGAGCCCCACAAGGAACACCAATGGTAGCGTTCCCGAGTCTGGTCAAAGGGGAGTGACTTAAGATCACTTGCGTCACGCTTCGAGGGTTCAAATCCCTCCGCTACCACGCCTCTCTAGCTCAGTTGGTAGAGCGTATGGCTTTTAACCATATGGTCGTGGGTTCGAGCCCCACGGGCGGCAACGATTAGTTGACATAATCAACTCGGAAGAAAAAGTATCTTTCGTCATAGTTTGGTTCCCTTAGCTCAGTCTGGTAGAGCGCCTGTCTTTTAAATTGGTGGTCGTAAGTTCAAATCTTACAGGGAATACATGTCCGTGTGGCGCAATTGGATAGCGCGTCAGACTTCTAATCTGAAGGTTGCGGGTTCAATCCCCGTCATGGATACTTGTCACATTAGCTCAGTTGGTAGAGCGCTTGACTTTTAATCAAGTGGTCGTGGGTTCAAGTCCCACATGTGACATAGATTGGTCGGTCTTAAGCGACTATTTATAGTAGACCCAAGAGGACTGGTACTATTCTCTATATTTATAATAATAGATTCGTCTATTATTCCTCCCCAGATCTCACTATGTTTACTATATTTGTCACATTAGCTCAGTTGGTAGAGCGCTTGACTTTTAATCAAGTGGTCGTGGGTTCAAGTCCCACATGTGACACCATCCTCTATAGCTCAGTTGGCAGAGCGCTCGGCTGTTAACCGATAGGTCGCTGGTTCGAACCCAGCTGGAGGAGAAGGTTTGGTTTACCTTAAAACTGGTTTGGTTTACCTTAAAACTCGGAAGAATCTCTTTTCTTTTGTTATAGTCCCATATAGTCTAGATGGTTAGGATACTTGGTTTTCACCCAAGCGACCCGGGTTCAAGTCCCGGTGTGGGAAATTTGCCTCATTGGCGCAATTGGATAGCGCATCAGACTTCTAATCTGGGGGTTGTGGGTTCGAGTCCCACATGAGGTAATTGGTAGCGTTCCCGAGTCTGGTCAAAGGGGAGTGACTTAAGATCACTTGCGTCACGCTTCGAGGGTTCAAATCCCTCCGCTACCATTGATTGGTAACCATAAGTTACTCGGAAGAAAAAGTATCTTTCGTCATAGTAAGATAGTGTTCCCGAGTCTGGTCAAATGAGAATGACTCTAGATAATATTCTACACGCTTCAGGGATTCAAAACCCTCACTATCATGGTTTCGTGGTGTAACGGTTATCACTTTGGACTTTGAATCCAACAATCCGGGTTCAAATCCCGGCGAAACCTTAGGGGTTGTAGCTCAACTGGTAGAGCGCTCGCTTAGCATGCGAGAGGTACGAGGATCAACACCTCGCAACTCCACTTATCTACTAGCTTAAATGGTAAAGCGGAAAGCATAATAAGCTTTCAGTTTCTGGGTTCGAATCCCAGAGTAGATTGACTAACTACCCTAAGTATTTTTTTTAATATTTATATTATCAGTATCAATCACAATATTTAATTGTAGATAAGATTAAATTTAAGATACTGAAAATCGTAAAATCCTATGTTTTGAATAAGAAGGATCTATCTTAACTATGAAATCTCTAAATTTTTTTCCTGATATATCAATACCATGATTTTTTACAAAATATTTTCTTGGAGAATATTTTGATTTTAATATTAAATTTATTTTTTCTTCAATATCATTTTCATCATAAAATACACCTGTTTCCGAATTAAGATATTTCCATCCACCTAGTATGTCTTTATTCATCAATACAGGAGTGTCTACTAATAATGCTTCTGTAACTACTCTTGGAGAAGCATCTTCATAATTTTGTATTATCATAAATTTAGATTGAGATATCTTTTCTATAAAAGAATAATACTCTAATTTTTCATACCTTTCTAAGTTCTCATCTTTTACATTTACTTCACATTTTTCTCTACCTATTAAAACTCCTTTTAGATTTAATTTATTACAAGCTACTTCAATTGTTTTTTTAGCTAAAGGCCAGTTTTTATTATGAAAATTCCAACCACTATCACATGTATCATCAGAAGGACAATAACAAATAAAATCATATTTTATCTTTTTGGTAGAAGGATCAAAATTTTTAAGTTTTTCAATATTATCTGAAAAGTCTGACTCTGAAAGTAAAAGTGTATTTTTATTTTTGATATTTTTACTATCCCTAAATGGATGAAACCACGCATCAACTAATTCATCTATTCTTTTACCATTATGAAAAAAATTCTTATAACCTACCAGTTTATTTTCGGTTTTTATAGGAAATGAAAGATAACTACTACAACCAATAATTAATTTATTTTCTTTTTTAAATTTATCGAAAAGATCATGATCTTTTTGTTGTTCTAATGGGCCTCTTATACAAACAATATCTACGTTTTTGTAATTTTCATCTTTTATATTAAGGAAAGGCCAATTTAAATCTTCTATAATTTCTTTTTTGTTTTCTAGTCCTTCTCTATAATCTAAGAAAACCCTTACTATTAATAAAGATAAAATTAAAATTATTAAACATCTTAACATAATTAATATATATATATATATTAATAATATGGATGAAGATATAGAAAAAATAATAAATGGTTATAGTTTAAACTATGAAGAAAGTTTATTTTCACAGATAATAGAAGATTTTAATTCTAGAGAGAAACGTCAGGAAGATTTGAACCAAAAAAAAAATAAAAGATTCACTGAAATAAAAGAGCAAGAACAATCCAAGAAAGAAGAGGCCGCAAAACGTATCCAGGCGGTTGTGCGCGGTAATAAGGTGAGGGAAGATGCTGAAAGAATGGCGCAGGAGAAAGCTTCTGAGGAGGCGGAGAAAGCTGAAAGAGATAGAATAGAAGCTCAAAAAGCAGCAGAAGCGAGTAAAATAGCTAGAAGTAAAGCTTTGGAAGAAGAAGAAAATAAAAGAAAATTAGATGAAGAACGTAGTAAACTTGAAGTTAATACTTTCAAGAGGCAAATAAATAGTCTAGAAGAATTAGATGACATTTTAGGAGATAGGTATAACTACATTAAAAATCCAGAATGTATAAAGATTTTTGAAAGTATATTAAAAAATACTGTCACATTTGTTAAAGAAAAATTAATAGATAGTAAATTAGATAAAGAAAAGTTTTTAAATTTTTTTAGATTAGTAGAATACGAGGGTGAAGAAATTAGAGTCCCATATAACAAAAATTTTGAAAAAATTTTATATAGTTTTATTAGAGAACAAGAAAAAAAAAGTTTTGAAGAAAATTGTATAAGAGACTATAATATCGTTTATAATATTATAGAGTATTGTCTTTTTATATTAGGAAATAAAAAATATAATTCGTTTAAAAAGTTTTTGAATCAAGTCAAAGATGAACTAGATAAAATAAAAGAAAAATCGGGTATAACAGATTTTTATATATTCATAAAAATGAAAAAGAAATACGACAATCTACAAGATTGTATTACAAGTCCTTTTAATAATTTATAATTATTTAGTGACCTACTGAAATACATCTCATAACATTATTACAACTATCAAAAGATACTAAATCTGTATTTTCTGCCACACATGAAGTCCCTTTAGGACAATCTTTGCTTCTATCAATTTGTGATCTTGATCCATCTTCACAAAAACGATAACATAAATCATTAACCCTTAACTCTCCTGAATAATATGAAGAACAAAATGGTTCATTATTTGTAAAACACATCATTAGAGTACAAGCCCCTATAACACCATTTTCAACCTCACAAGTATTACATCCGTCATTCCATGAAGCACAATTCCATGGGATTTCTGGCGTATTGTTCGAACATATACCGTTAGAATCTCTAAAACCATTACATGGTTGCTGACATGTTCCTGGAGCATCTGCTATCATAGGACCCATTGTATTTACGCACTCTAAACCATCTTGACAAGTATTAGCCATCCCATAAGGCATAAATCCACCACATGTTTCACCGACACCTACTTTATTGTTTTGAGAACAATCTAAAGAACCACAACCTACTGAACAACCACAATGGTCATAAACTGGGGGGGACCATCTACAACCTTCTCTAATTACAGGCATAGGACATGGTATTGGTGGAGGACAAGTTTCATCACATGATGTTACATATGTTGTTGGTTCAGAACAAACATAATCACAACAATTACCATGTCTCATAGCACATTGTCCAAGAGGACATACTGGATCAGCACATGCCATACGACACATTTGAATATTAGAATTAGAACAAAAATTTGTTTCGCTTTCAGTTACACAATCTTCTTCCCATGGGCGGATACACTTTTGTGAAGATTCGCACCATGAATATCCCCCATCAAGAACACAACCATGTTGATCAGATACACTACCCGGTGGAGCTCCTAGAAATTGTTGTCCGTAAGCACGAGATATTTCTAAAGAAATTAGTAGTAGTTTTAGCATTTATTATAGATAATTATTTTATTTTTAAATATTATCTATTATAAATGGTTGATATTTATGAATGTAAAAAAATGGCAAAATCTTTAGGAGATAATTGTCACAATACAAAAAATCGCATCATAGAAAAGATGACGGAATCATCGAAAAGGGATTGTAAAAAATTAGGAGATTACTTACAATCATTAATGGTATTAGAATCATTATGTTCATACATATGTGTTTGTTGCTGTGAACATGAAAAACTTTCTCCATCAATTTTAAGTGAATTAAAAAATAAATGTAATGGTTTAGTTAAAACATGTGATTCTATTAAGAAAACTTTAGATAAAGGGACATGCGACTATATCCGTTGTGATGCGATGGTTGATTTCTGCGAAAAATGTATGAACATAAAAAAAGAAAAATCAAAGACAAAGAAGAAATAAATTAAAACACGTATAATAAATAATCATCCCAATTATATAAACTTTTCTTTTCTTTTTTTCTTAAAGATATCTCTGAATATATTTTTTCTCATTATTTATAATTTGTATAATCTAACATTTTATTATTATGATAATATGTTATCAAATTTATATATGTAATATTATATACACCTTATGAAAAAAACTCTAAGAAAGGTTGTTAGAAGGAGGAATGTTGAAAAAAATAATACACTAAAAAAGTTAAGAAGAAAGAGTAACAGACGAACTCAAAAGAAAGTAGAAAGAAGAAAACAAGATAAAAGGTCTCAACGTAAAGCGGATAGAAGGAAGAGTATTCAAAAAATGAAAGGTGGTGGGGCAAAGGCAGAGGCAAAGGCAGAGGCAGAGGCAGAGGCAGGAGTAGAGGCCAGGGAAGGATCACTTGTAAAGAATTTAAAACACGCTCAATATAAAGAAGATGTTTCAGAGAAAATTAGATGTTTATATAAGTATATCAGAGATGAAATATTAATTGACAAATGTAAAATTAATCAAGGAATGGTAAATTATTTGTTTGGATCTAAAACAAGACTTTTAGAATTAGAATATGACACAGAAAATAAAAAGTTCTTTTTTGAAATTAATGTTAATAATAATTTTAAGAGTTTTATAGAAGATATCGTTGAAAAAACTTTGAATCCACCATTAGGAAGGTTGCCTATACGAGAATTAAAAAATAATGATGAGAGAATAAAAATAATAATAAATGATAAAAATTCTAAGAAAGATATAATGCTATTTCTTAATACGATTATAGATATTATTAATGAAAATGTTAAAGGATTTGATGGACCAAAAGTAGAGAAAATAAATTATCTTGATTTTATAAAAAAGGTCAAATATCCATTATCTTACATTATAAATCTATTATATACATTGAAATATGGATTAAATTCTAAACAAATAGATTCACAAATGTCAGATCCAGAATCCCTAACTAATAGTGATGAAGATATAGAATACCCAACTAGTGATGAAGATATAGAATACCCAACTAGTGATGAAGAAGAATCAACTAGTGATGAAGAAATAGAACAACCAGAACCAGCACCCGGAGCACTAGCCACCAACACCAGTATCGTGGGGGAGGGGTATGGGATACGTTGGAAGCGAGCCAAGCCGAATCAAGCACCAGCAACAGCGGACGCACCACCAGCTGTGGCGGCGTCAACAGCGCCAGCAGCACCAGCAGCACCGGCACCA
>Ga0181553_10002257_pt1 | contig 17114 bp, 13 predicted proteins | sample 011ome_17_FD_133753 | JGI IMG/M metagenome (GOLD analysis project Ga0181553, IMG submission 133753) | Coastal salt marsh microbial communities from the Groves Creek Marsh, Skidaway Island, Georgia - 011502XT metaG (megahit assembly) | ecosystem: Environmental > Aquatic > Marine > Intertidal...
GGAATAATTAATTTTAAAGAAAAAAGAGATTTTATGAGTGGCATCAAATTCGAAATAAAAGATGGAGTCGGTATAATTCGTCTCAATCGTCCATCCGTATTTAATAGTTTTAATAAAGAAATGGCATTGGCTTGTCAAGCACAGTTGGATGCCTTTGAAGAAGACAATAATGTTAGAGCCATATTTATCATTGGAGAGGGAAAAGCCTTTTGTGCGGGTCAAGATCTGCAGGAAGTAACTGATCCAAACGGACCCGAATTGACATCAATTGTTCGCGACCATTATAATCCGATTATTGAGCGTATTCGAAATATTGAAAAGCCCATTGTTGGAGCAGTAAATGGAGTGGCTGCTGGAGCTGGCGCAAATATAGCATTGGCTTGTGATATTTGCGTGGCAACTGAATCGGCTAGTTTTATTCAAGCTTTTAGTAAAATTGGTTTGATTCCAGATTCAGGAGGAACCTTTACGTTACCGCGCTTAATAGGTATGCAAAAAGCCGCAGCACTGATGATGTTAGGTGATAAAGTGTCGGCTGTTGAAGCAGAAAAAATGGGCATGATCTACGCTTATTATCCTGACGAGAATTTTGAAGCGTCAGCTATGAAATTGGCCAATAAATTAGCTAAAATGCCGACTAAAGGTTTGGGTTTGACGAAAAGAGCCTTAAATCTCTCGATGATATCCGACTTAACAACGCAGTTAAAGACCGAAGAAGAATTGCAAACTATTGCAGGAGGGACCCATGATTATAACGAAGGAGTCGCTGCGTTTTTAGAGAAAAGAAAACCGGCCTTTAAAGGAGAATAGCCTATGAAAAACCTGTTGGGTGTTGTATTGATAGTAACCACTTCATTTTCTGCCTTTACACAAGGAAGAGTGGATGGCTTTCTGAAAGGAAAAGGCAATTTGGATATTGCGGTTGGAACAAATGTTGAATTGAACGAGCGGTTCTATGCCGGAAACAACTTGATCGACTTGTCAAGAACGATCGTAAGTGCAAATACGTTTTTCGCATATGGAATCGCCAATAACCTAGATGTGAATGTCTCTATTCCTTTTGTTAGTGTGAATGGTGTTGAAAATAACCTGCAGGATGTAGCTTTGTTTCTAAAGTACCAATTTACTCAACTTAAATTGGCGGATGGAAAAAAAGGAAAAATCAACTTTCTTATTGCCGGTGGTTTTTCTTCGAACATTACGAATTACGAAACGGAGGGTGGTTCTGCAATTGGACAACAGGCAAAAGTATTGGATATCCGACCAGTCATCCATTATCAGACAAATTCGGGTTTTTTCACAACATTACAAGGCGGATATAACTATAAATTTGATCCCGTTCCTGATGCAGCCGTATTTGCAGCCAAAATTGGCTTGGCAAAAGCAAACTGGTATGCAGATCTTTGGTATGATGGACAAATAGGGAGGGGTGGACTAGATTATTTAGGAATCCCAGCCCCTGCATCATTTCGGGAACTAGGTGTTGATTACCATAAAATCGGAGGAACATTTTATAAACCTGTAAAAGAACGGTTGGGAATATATGGGGGAGCTTCATATGTCCTTGACGGCAGAAATATTTCAAAAGGTATTGGATTTAGTCTAGGACTCGTGTTCAAACCAAATGTTAAACGAAAAAACAAATCAAAAGAATGAAAATATCAGTACTTGGAGCAGGATCAATGGGGTCAGGAATAGCACAGGTTGCTGCGCAATCAGGACACGAAGTTGTTTTGGTTGACACGAATCAAGATGCGCTGGATAAAGCCAAAGGTAAATTGGCGAAAATCATGGCGCGTCTGGTTGAAAAGGGAAAATTTGGGCAAGATATTGCAGATGGAATTCAAAATAGAATTACCTATTCAACCCAAATGGACGATTTCGCCGGCTCTGGAATGGTCATTGAAGCGATTATTGAGAATCTCGAAATCAAACAAAAAGTATTCAAAACAATAGAGGGTATTGTTGATGAGAACTGTATTCTTGCGACCAATACTTCCTCATTATCCGTTGCGTCCATTGCTGCGGCTGTTGAAAAATCTGAACGGGTAATAGGTATTCACTTTTTTAATCCGGCACCGCTTATGCCTCTTGTTGAAATTATACCTGCTGTACAAACCGATGCAGCGGTCACAAATGCGGCAAGAGACTTGGTTGACTCTTGGAAAAAAGTAACTGTTTTAGCGAAAGATACACCTGGTTTTATTGTGAACCGTGTCGCGCGTCCGTTTTATGGAGAGGCATTAAAGATTTATGAGGAAGGTGTCGCTGATTTTGCCACCATTGATTGGGCTATGACAGAACTTGGAGGATTCAGAATGGGACCCTTTACGTTAATGGATTATATTGGTAATGATATTAATTATACCGTTACAGAGACCGTATTTAAGGCATTCTATTACGATCCTAGGTATCGACCATCTTTCACACAGAAAAGACATTCAGAAGCTGGCTGGTACGGTCGTAAGTCGGGAAGAGGTTATTATGATTACAGCGAAGGAGTAGCTAAACCTATCCCAAGTCAAGATAAAAACTTGGGCGAAACTATCCTAAACCGAATTTTAGTGCTATTAATTAATGAAGCAGCTGATGCCGTATTTTTAAATATCGCCTCAGCAAAAGATGTTGATTTGGCAATGACAAAAGGGGTTAACTATCCAAAAGGGCTTTTGGCATGGGGAAATGAAATGGGTCTGGACAAAGTGTTAGAACAATTAGACCATTTGTATGCCGAATATGGCGATGATAAATATCGAGCTAGTGTTTTGCTAAGAAGGATGGTAAGAAATGGAGTTACTTTTGATGTGAAGTAAACTGACGATAGCAAAGACAATTTAGGCCCTAGGATTCAATAATGGAGACTAGGGCTTTTTGGTTAATGGAACAGGTTGTTCAGTAGTTTGATCAATTACTACTTTTGAGTTGTTCATCTCCAGATCTAGAAAGTCTTGCTTATTTTCCGTTTTGCGGTTGGTGTTGAATACATATAATAGTATGCACAAAATGATTGCAAAACATAAAACAATAACGTTACTCTTTGTCATTATCCACGATTTAGGCTGTATTTTAATTAAAGTTTAGAGAGAATACAGCGTTATTTATATAGTGTGGGACGGCAAATTTAGAACAAATAAATCCTTTAGATTCTACATTTTACATGATTTTTTTTCTGGATTCAGCTTAATGAATTAATGAAAAACTGAATAGTTAAGGTGAAATAGTTTTGACTGCTAGTAATCGGTATTAATAGGTCAATAATCAGGGTGTGCAAAAAAGTGGAGTTAAAAAAAATGTTGTACAAAAAAAGCCTTTGCTCTCGTGAGCAAAGGCTTTTTTATGATGAAAAATATATTGTTTAATGCTTGATAAACTTCGTTGTCTCGCTGAAGTTCTCAGCATTCAAACGAAGGATATATGTTCCTCTCGCAAGGTCTTGTGCATCAAATGCAATTTTGTTAGCACCTTCTTGAAGATCTGTTGAAACAACTTGCTGAACCATTTGTCCATTTAAGTTGAAGATTTGAAGTTGAACATCACCGTTTGAATCCAGGTTGAAATCAACCGTTGCTTGATCCATTACCGGGTTAGGGTAGAGGCTGATATTCACTTGGAATTTTTCTTTTACAAGATTGTCGCTATCTGGTGTTGACAATAAAGCGTCAGTACTCCAGATACCACGACCGTGTGTTCCGATATAAACCTCACCAGGACGTTTACATCCTTCATCCCAAGTTCTCCAGTTCTGCTGCATATCGAATATAGCAACTCGTCCGAATTTACCAGTGATATCAGACCAGTTAGCTCCGCCGTCTTCAGTAACGTATGCACCAAATTCAGTACCAACAACAATCGTATTGATATCGTCTCGGTCAACGATTACAGAGAAACAAGGTATACCAGCTTCAGCTGCTCCAGTTCCTTCATCACCAGGGAAGTTCAATGCCGTGAATGATGGATCAACACCTGTAGCATTCGTTGATTCTCTTACACGACCAGAAGTAACGTAATTACCTAATGTTACCACTAAGTAGTCAGGATTTCCAAGAGGACCAGAAGCAATTCCAGTTACTGGACCAGGCAGTGATTCAATTTGTTGCAATTCAGTCACAAATCGGTTACCCATATGATCGATCAATGTGTCATACGTGATTCCACCCATTGTTGGACCTTCTAAGATTTCAGTTGGCGAGTATGCATCGTTAAATCCAGTTACTCTCCACAATTGACCTGAGTATGTTCCGATGAATAAATAATCTCCGTCTTTCGAGAATTCCATCGTAGAAATGGTCCCCATACCTTCAGCTATTTTGAACCATGCTTCTTCTTGAGCAGAGAAACGCAATGCGTTTCTGGTCATCCATAAACCGTTAGCTGTTCCCATGTCAAGAGCAAACCATGATTGGTAAGGGTCTTGTACACGCAATGTATCCCAAGCAATGTTGTAAAGAACAGAATCGTTACCCATATCCACTTCTTCTCCTGGCTTTAAATCATTGGTACCCACATAGTGATCGATAGTCGAAAAGCTTTCAACAATAATTGTATCATTTTCTTCTACACCAATAATCAAGATGCTGTCACCTTCAGAAATAGCAGGTGCACCAAAAATGAAGTCCCATTCCAGAAGACCTAAATTAAAGTCACCACCAGTGATCTCATCAACCACAACTGTATCGTTAAATGTCAATGCATCGTCGTAAACTAACGTATCATCAAATACGATGTCGATTGGACTCTCGTAAGGAATGAACGTTTGCGTAGTCGCCGAAGGCACTTGGATAATGTCACCAGCATTATAACTTTCTGGAGCAATATAATCCAATGTATCTGTTGAAGCTAAATCATTCGGATTCTCCCACATTTTAAACTGCGTTACGAATTGTCCACATCCAGTACCGTCAATTGCACCTGGCGTACAAGGAGAAGAAGGAGCTTCAAATGGATCTGGAATAAAAGGAGAAGGATTTTCACCACGATCAGAAGAACGATATACTGCAGAGAAATAAACAGAACCAAACGTTAAATTACGATTGGTGAATGAAATATCAGCTGAGAATCCGTCTCCACCTCCAATTCGATCATGCTCTCTCCAAGTTGTTCCAGTGTGGTAGTTAGCTTGAACACCGTTGTCTTGAGTTCCTCCGACAACATCACCATGTGCTGAAACACCTGTTGCATAAAATTGCGTTACTCCATAACCTCTATTAGCAGGGTGGAATGTAGGATCTAATGTAGTTGCGTTATCTGAAAAAGCGATACCACCATCATTACCTATGTACAAACGTCCATTTGCATCCCAAGTAAATTCGTGATTATCTGCATGTACATATAATGGATTTGTTGGTGATAAGAACCACTGTGAAATTTGTTCCCAGTTTCCACCTTTTTTCCATTGGTAGCAATCAATTCCACCTAGTAAAATTCGATCAGGAGCACCAGGAACAACAGTAATAATATTGTTGTATAAACCTTGTCCGCTAACTCCACCGGAAGTAAATGGTCCAAACCCACCAGGCTCGCCTGTGTATGCTGGAGCAATTCTTTCCCAAGTCATTCCGTTGTTTTCTGAACGCCAAATACCTCTTAATTGTCCTGATGCTCCAGACCCGTAAACATAATATTTACCATCTACTTTCTCATGTGAGATGGCAAACTCTAAACGTCCAACACCAATGCTGTTAATTTTTCCAGCAACTTCTGATGATTCTGATATTTCACTAAATGTAGCACCACCGTTTTCAGAAGCTAATGCAACTGATGGTCCACCTCCTACGGCGTATCCAACGATTACTTGACCATCACCAGAAACAGAAAGAGAAGTACATGCCGTACCTGCTCCTCCAAATGAGCTGATGCTTTCTAGTTCTCCCGTTGAAGGATCATACTTTTTTAAACCAGATGAACTTGCTATCCAAACGAAATTATTAACATCATCACAAGCAATCTCGTTGATGTATGTATAATTTTCTGTTCCTTCAATTAAGCTCCATGAACCGTCTGCATTTCTGATGTAAGCACCGTATCCTCTACCACCACTTTGTCCATCAACTCCGGAAACTTGTTCTTCCTTATGGCCTGTAGCAGCATAATACGTTCCATCAATTGTTTGACACATTGATGAGATTGATAAGTTATCAGCGAAGTCTTCAACTTTATCCCACGTTCCACCGCGGTTAATTGATTCAAATAAACCACCCGATACTGCTCCAGCATATAAGTGATTGATATTCGAACGGTCAACAAGGATAGCTCGTGTACGTCCTCCAACATTGTCAGGACCTAAATCCATCCAATTGTAATCTGCACGATCTTGTGCTATGTTTTTTGAAATTTCGAGTGCTCTTGCACGATCTTCAGAGTCATATTCTCCGTAGATCATTTCGTAAAACTCAAACGTTTTGTCAATAGTTGACTCGTCACTTTGAATGTGTGACGATAACCTTTGCTCATACTTTCCGCCCGAAACCTCTGTGTTAGAGAGGAATAGACCGGATGCAATCGCTATGGCCGGTAAGGATCCCAATAGTAGTGCTTTTTTCATCATAATTTTATTTTTCATCTAAGCGCAATTTCATCCGCGCAATATACGACATAATTATTAATTATTCTGTATGAAATTTTGATTTTTAATCCACATTTTATTCGTTAAAACGCTAACAGTAAGAGAGACTTGCATTAATCTATTGTTCGCGTTTCGATTATTTAAATCAAATTTTTTACAGAATGTCAAAAACGTGCTTTAATAGAACAGTTTTGTGAACGTAAAGTTCAGTGATAATTAATGATTTTTCAACCTCCAATAATGCAATTTGAAAATTATTTATACATGTCTAGTGGAGGCACCCGATTAGAAAAGATGTTTCTCAGCGTGATAAGAAGATCGCACCAATGGCCCGCTCTCAACAAATCGAAAACCTTTTGTTAGTGCATAATCACGATACTCGTCAAATTTCTGCGGTGTTACAAATTCTGTAATGGGCAAATGATTAGGTGTGGGTTGTAAATATTGTCCCATAGTCAAGATATCACAACCAACACTACTTAAATCATCTATCGTTTCTATGATCTCAGTTTCGGTTTCACCCAGACCTAACATGATACCTGATTTTGTTTTCATACCACCTCTTTTGAGTCGCATTAGCACCTCTAAACTACGATCGTATTTAGCTTGAATTCGAACCTGTTTGGTTAAACGGCGAACGGTTTCTAGGTTGTGCGAAACGACTTCTGGAGCAACGTCAATGATCCGTTGTAAGTTTTCCCATTTACCACCGAAATCTGGAATTAAGGTTTCCATTGTCGTTCCTGGACTCTTACGTCGGATGGCTTTTACAGTAGATACCCAAATTTCGGATCCTCCGTCTGCTAAATCATCTCTATCGACAGATGTGATTACCGCATGCTTTACTTGCATTAGTTTAACGGATTGTGCCACTTTTGCGGGTTCAAAAAGGTCAGCGGCCAATGGCTTTCCAGTTTTGACTGCACAAAACCCACATGATCGTGTACAAATGTTTCCGAGGATCATGAAGGTCGCCGTTCCTTCTCCCCAACATTCGCCCATATTCGGGCAGTTTCCGCTCTCACAAATGGTATGCAATTTATGCTCATCAACCAGTGAGCGAACTTTTTTATAATTTTCTCCAGTTGGCAACTTGACACGAAGCCATTTTGGTTTTTTTATTTTTACTTTCTCTTTCGTCAATGTTTCCATGTCTCAATTAATAGAGTTTTTGACCTAAGTTAAATTGTAAATAGAGCGATACAAAATACCGTTGTGGGTCATTTTGATCTAACAATAAAATGGGATTTGTAGCAAAGTAGTCAGCCATTATTCCCAACTCGCCTCCACTGATTTTATTCTTAGTGCTGGCAAAATTAAAATCGACACCAGCTTTTGCAAATGCTCCAATTTCTACACGCGATTCTCCAAATCCTTTTCCCCATGAAGACCGTGCTGTTATATTTTCTTTATTGTGCACGGCGGGGTCATAGCGTTCTTCAATCGTTGTATTTCCAACGTCTATTCTAACATAAACAGGTTTTACTAGACCAAAACTAGGCCCCAATGACCATTTAGCAGTTACCTCAATTCCGTTTTCTCGCTCAGATCGAAAAAGGGTACGCTTACCTCCGTATGTTGGACGGAAGCATACTAAGGAATTTAATTTGCCATAAAAATAACCTCTAGAGCTCAAGTTGCTATAAATCTTATATTCTTTGGGATGTCGAATATTCGTTAATGTAAAACCAAATGTATTTCGATATTTGTAGTTTTTCTGTATGGCATATTCGAAGGCCACACCCCAGCCAGTTGATCCAGCGTTGGTGTTGAAGTTCAGCCCAGCAAGTACATCACGACGCATTAATACACTGCCTTCATCTTTCTCGGGCTCTTGTCCAAATAAAGTGGCACTGAATAAAATCAAGCCTAGTATATATATGTATCTTAGTGGCACGTATACAAAGTTAGTCAAATACAACCGAGTAACCTTAGATTTGTTCAATTAATCAAAAGTTCATTCATGACCAAAATAGACAAAAACTATGAAATCTCCTACGAAGGTGATTTGCGTGTAAAAATGACGCATTTAAAATCGGGTACAACGATTTATTCAGACGCACCAACGGATAATAATGGTAAAGGCGAATCTTTTTCTCCAACGGATTTACTTGTTAATGCGTTGGTTTCATGCGTCCTTACGATTATCGGCATCCATTTCAAAAAGAAAGATCGCAATATCAAACGTATAAATGCAGGTACAAAAAAAGTAATGTATGCTGATCCTCGAAGAGTAGGTGAGGTTTTAATTGAATTTGATTTCGGTGAGAATGAATTTGATGAAAGAGATTTGATCGCTATCAAGAAGATTGTAGAAACTTGTCCCGTTACTTTAAGTATCAATACTGATATCAAAATTCAAACTAATTTATGAGCTTAGAAAAAGTCGAAAATTTGTTTTTCAAACATCTCACTTTCTTCTAAAGCTGGAATTGTTTTTAACGAGCTGTTTTTGACAGGTTCGTACAGCAATGAATTCGTTTTTAAGTCTTTTGGTATAAACTGGTTTTGGTGATCGTAAGCTTCTAACATCACTAGTATAGCACTTAAAATAAACCACACTTTAATCAAGCCAAAAACCAATCCTGCAATTTTATTTACGGTGCCTAGCGCAACTACTTTGACTGCTTTCTCAATCAATTTCCCGGCAAAATAGACCATGGCTCCCACTAGCAATAGTGTTACGGTAAATGCGATAGCTGGTAAATATTCAGATGTGAGACCGAGGTTTTCTCGAAGTACATTGGCCATTAAATCTGAAAAATGGATGCCAGCATAAATTCCAACAAGCAAGGCCAGTAAAGTGAAGATCTCAATTATAAATCCTTTTTTAAAGCCTCGCCAGCCTCCAATGATTAAAGGAATTATGATTAAGATGTCCAAATAGTTCATACAACCAAAAATAATTCGGAATTTTGCAAAAGCTGAAACATGCGTGCAATTGTTTCAAACAGAAAACTGTTTATTATCATGGATTATAAGGTTGAAATTCAATTTCAGGAATTAATCAAAAAATTAGAAAAGCGTTTTGGTGACGGTTTGGAAATGGACACGGTTATGTTACTTATCGGTGTTCAGGAACTTGGTCAAGGCTATTGGGAGTTTAGCAAAGATGAAAAGATGAACCTAATGCATATTGCGATTTGCACACTCTTAGAACCCTATGGTTTTTACAAATATGTGGCGAATGATGATGATGGCTGGCCGCACTTTGAGAAGGTAAAAAACTTGCCTCCAATTTCTAATCAACAACAGGAGCACCTCTTAAAAGAGGCTGTCATCAGCTATTTTACAGAGAATAAATATGTCGAAAACGAATCAGGAGATTAATATTTTAAGACACTGTTCCAAGTAAAAATGTATCTTTGTGGGCTAAAATCGAATGAATGGAATTTCTTATTAAAGCAGGGCAGTTAATTTTAAGCTTGTCGATCTTGATTGTTTTACACGAGTTTGGACACTATTTGCCTGCACGCTGGTTTAAAACCCGTGTTGAGAAGTTTTATTTATTCTTCGATTATAAATTCTCATTATTCAAAAAGAAAATTGGTGAAACCGAATGGGGGATCGGATGGATTCCCTTAGGTGGTTATGTCAAAATTTCAGGAATGATTGACGAGTCAATGGATAAAGAGCAAATGAAACAACCACCTAAAGAGTGGGAATTTCGTTCGAAACCAGCTTGGCAACGCTTGATTATTATGATTGGTGGGGTAGTGGTGAACATGATTGTTGGAATAGTGATCTATATTTTGGTGCTATTTGCTTGGGGAGAAGATTACATTGCTGCTGAGCATGTTCATAATGGATATGCTTTTCATGAGTATTATGAAGGTTTAGGATTTCAGGACGGAGACAATGTTATTGCGGTTGATGGAGAAATGCCAAAGGATGTTGTTGACATCAACAAATTCATTCTATTAAGGGGAGCAAGAGAGATTACCGTAGAACGTAATGGAGAAAACATCACCATCGCACTTCCTGAAGATGTCGATATGGAGGCTTTTAAACAAGGAGCAATGTCAGGTATTACACCTCGTAATTATGCCGTTATGGACTCCGTTTTGGTGCCAGAATCAGAAGAGACTGCTGAAGACGAAATGCGACCAGCATTTTTGGCAGGTTTTGAAGATGGTGATAGTGTTGTTGCAGTCAACAATCAGCCGGTCGTTTTTTGGGATGAGTTTACTTCCATTATTAATGAAAGCGAGAATGAAGTCGTTGCTATTGATTTCTATCGAAATGATTTACCACAATCACTCAAAGTTCAAGTAGACAGTAATGGACGAATTGGCGTAGCACCAAAACGACTTAGTCAATCGTTTATCATAACACATGATGATTATTCATTCGGAGAATCTATTCCAGGTGGTTTAGCGCTAGGTGTAAATACCCTAAAAGATTATGTTTCTCAGTTGAAGTTCTTGTTCACAGAAAAAGGTGCTTCAAGTATTGGCGGTTTTGGGGCTTTCGGAAGTTTATTCTCGCCCACATGGGATTGGGAGGTATTCTGGAGTATGACTGCCTTTATTTCAATCATGTTGGCTTTTATGAATTTCTTACCGATTCCAGCGTTGGATGGAGGGCATATTATGTTCTTGTTATATGAAATGATATCAGGAAGAAAACCGAATGAGAAGGTAATGGAATATGCCCAACTCTTTGGTATTATTCTTCTCCTTTCGCTCTTGGTATATGCCAATGGGAATGACATTTATAAGGCAATCTTTGGAGATTAATTAATCTCATCTTAATTTGAGTTGAAAGAGAAAGTGCATGAGCATTAGGCCATGTTAAATGCGCGCGAGCTAATCTTTTGTCTTTCGTCCATCATCTGATATCATTTAAGGAACAATGGAGAGGGAAGATGCACACGCATTACGCTAGGCTAAATGCGCGCGAGCAAATCTTTTGTCTTTCGTCTATGATCTAATTTCATTTATGGAGCAATGGAGAGGGAAGGTGCACACGCATTACGCTAGGCTACATGTGCGCGAGCTTGAGCGAATTACAAAGTTATTCCTTTTGATTGGATAAGCTATGCTATAGTAGGTGACATGGTGTTAATTATTCGCGCCGTCTTCAATCGTATATGTTAAACGTACAATGATAAACTCTGTACGACGATTTACTTGATGTTGTTCTTTTGAACATCTAACGCCATCAGCACACTCGTTTACTAAACGTGATTCACCGTAACCCTTACCAGTAATACGATCTGGGTTAGTGATTCGTTCCTTGATATAGTTAGCAGATGCTAGGGCACGTTTTTGAGACAATTTCATATTAGAAGCAGCGCTTCCACGTGAATCAGTATGCGAACCTATTTCGATCACCATTTCTGGGTTTTCATTCATTACCTTAACGATCTTATCCAGTTCAATAGCAGCATCCGAACGAATATTATAGCGTCCTACATCAAAATAGATGGGATTGATGTCAATCATTTTTGAAAGATCTTGTCCAAGCTCGACTTTTTCTAAGGTAATATCCATGTCTGTATGCAGGTTATAAATGCCTTCTTTGTCGAATACGAGATTGTACGTAATTGTTTTGTATAAGTAACCTTCCCTTTCGAAAGTGAAGTTATAACTTCCGCGGTCATCTAATTTTTTATCTGCAACAGCTCTTCTATAACTTCCAGATTCATCTGTGATATGATTATCAGTTGATCCTTTCATGTTGTCTGTGATTGACATTTTAACGCTATCCAAAGGTTGACCAGACTTTTTATCAGTCACTAGAGCATAGATCGAAATTCCAGGATCTTTTTCAAGCATAAGGTCCGCTTTCACGGTTTTTTCAGCGGTTAATGTGTTGACTTTACCGTGTCCATCGAAATATTCATCTTTTTCTCCGAGTAATTTGAATTCCTTATCGGAATCCACCTGGTACATAAAAACACCGTTTTCATCTGTTGTTGTATATTCTTCTCCGCCGTCTGTTAAATTCATAAGGGTGATCACAACATCTGGCAATGGATTACCTTTTTTATCATGGGCCAAACCTTCAATTGTTTTTTGATCGACAGCAAAAGAATAAATATCCATACCGCCAAAACCTCCATTTCGATTAGAAGAAAAATATCCTCTCTTACCATCTTGCGTAAAGCTTAGGTAAATGTCATCACCTGCTGAGTTCATTGGGTAGCCTAGGTTTTCTGGGTATGACCATTCTCCATTGACCAATTCAGATTTGTAAAAATCATATCCGCCAGAACTGTTATGCCCTTTTGATGAAAAGTATAAGGTCTGCCCGTCTGGAGATAGGTAAGGACTGTCCTCATTTTTTTCCGAATTAATAACCGGAGAGATACGCTTTGGCTGTGACCATAAAGAGTCTTCAAGATGACTAATGTATAAGTCAAGATTACCGCCTTCAAATTCAGGAACAGTCATTGCGCTGAAAATTATTGTCTTACCTGAATCAGCAAAAACGCCATGTGGTTGAAAGTAAAAATTGGAAAGTGGCTTCGGTAAAGGCTCTATTTCGTTTAGTCGATCCTTGTCAATTGACGATAGCCATATCTTATTCTTATAAAAGATGAGGATATCATTATTGTCATAACGCGTTCCGATTACAGCGTGATGGTTATCTTGTTTGATTCCTGGATTATAGCTTGAGGCAACCGATTCTTCCAAATCGAAGTAATAGATATTCTCGTAGTACTTATTATCGATGGTGATTTCTTCCGTTTCAAAATCTTTGTAACGGGCATTATATAATAATAAGCTATCGCCTTCTAGAAAAACTGGTGTATATTCTGAATCTACTGAATTGATGAAGAAGTCCATATTTTGAACCGTATACGTCGTATTGTCGTTAACAATTTGTTGGTTTTTAATGGCGTAACGACACGACTCAAGATTTTCGTCAATTTCTTGTTGAACTAATTTTAACCTCCCTTTATTTGCTGTTATTTTTTTGTAAACGAGATAGGCATCTATCGCTTCATAGTGCCGTTCTTGCATTCGAAGACAATTCCCTTGATGAAAGAATACCAAATCATTTGTGTCAGCGACTACATTATTTAATCGCTTATCGATATAAGTAGCAGCAGAATCAAAGATTTCATAACGATACAAATAAATATCAATAAGTCCCTCTTGGGCGCTAGCGTTATCAACGTCAAGTTCGAGAACTTGCTTATATGTTTTTATAGCCTGAGGAAAGTCTAAAGAGCCTTTAAGTTTTTTTGCATCATGCAATAAGCTCTTAATTTCTCGTTGCGCGTGCAGCCCTTGTCCTGATATTAGGATGAGCATTAATAAAAATATGGACCAAGTTCCTTTTAACATTGTTGGATTTATTACTTTTTCAACTTGAGAATGAAGTTAATACTAATCGTCTCGTTATTCATTCCTTGCTAAAGATTCAAAAATAAAACAAATAATTTTAGAATCAAACATTAATGCTAATTGATAGCGTTTTATAATCAGTTTATCAAATAAAACCTTCGTTTTATCGAAATTAAGTCTTTCTTTTTTTCTTTTTCGCGGCTGGAAAAAGGATATTATTTAAGATTAGTCTATAACCAGGGGAGTTTGGATGAAGGTTCAGGTCTGTTGGTGGATCACCTACTAAGTGACGATAATCTTCTGGATCGTGGCCACCATAGAAAGTCCAGGTTCCCTGTCCGAATTCACCGTGGAGATAGCGTGCCGTTCCAATTGCTTTGTTTTCCCCCATGACAAGTACATCAGGTTTTATAAATTCAGTGCGGAAATCCGTGGTTTGTCCCATGAATCCATCAATCTCCTTCGTATGATTTTGACAAAGCATGGTTGGAACAATATCCCATTTTGCAGAAAAGTCAAAAAGGTAAAATTTATCCTGATTTTCGGCCACTCGCGTGTGGTCACGGGTTCCGTCAATATCGGAATACTCATATTCCATGGGATCTTTTGAAACCGTATAATCCTTAAAAGCTAAAGTCTGTGTATAATCAATTTGGCTTTGAAAATAAGGTGTTGATGGATCATGATCATACATGTGTTCACAAATATCTGTATTCATGGCGCTTAAGGCAATATCATAGCTGTCTGTTCCAGAACACATCGTGAATAAAAAACCACCACCTGCGACAAATTCTCGAATACGAATGGCAACATTTAGTTTCAATTCAGATACTTTTTTGAAGCCTAGTTTTTTCGCTGTCGCTTCGTTATCGCGCACTTGTTTCTGATACCAAGACTGAGTATGATAGGCCCTGTAAAATTTGCCGTACTGTCCTGTAAAGTCTTCATGATGCAAATGCAGCCAATCAAATTCTGGCAAACCATTCATGACAACGGTCGAATCATAAATCTCCTCGTAAGGAATTTCAGCATAAGTTAGAACCAGCGTGACGGCATCATCCCAAGGTTGTTTTCCAGTTGGTGTGTATACGGCAATCTTAGGCGCTTTTTCCAATTGAACAACTTCCATATTTGCTTCTGGATTTGCAATATCAGATTTTATTTTTTTTACTTTAACATCCGGTAATACGGAGTAGGAAATACCTCTTACAATTAGTTCTTCTTCGATCAAGGAATGATGTGGAAAAAGAAAACTACCTCCACGATAATTTAACAACCATTCCATCACAATTTCGCGTTCGAGCGCCCAATAAGCAACACCATATGCTTTCAGATGATTTTTTTGCGATTCATCCATAGGAACAAGTATAGTCGAGGCATTTGCCTCAGCGCTAATACTTATGAGTAGAAATAATAGTATGTTAGAAAGGTACCTCTTCACTTGTATTACTTAAAAAGTCTTCATCATCATCATTCATTTTGCTAGCGACCGTAATTGTATCGGAGCTGCCCGCTTCAAAACTTTTGTTCGGCGCAAAGCCAGAACCGTAGTCCATCTCGTCAAACGCATCCAAATTATCGAATTTTGTCAATTGCTTGATAAAGCGCAATCGAACGGTATCCAACGAACCATTTCTATGCTTAGCTACAATAATCTCGCCAATTCCGTCAGTCGGCATACCATTTTCATCTTCAACCAACCCGTAATACTCTGGTCTATATATAAATACAACCATATCTGCGTCCTGCTCAATCGCTCCTGATTCACGGAGGTCAGAAAGCATTGGTCGCTTATCGCCCCCTCTCGTTTCTACAGATCGGCTCAACTGTGATAGGGCTATAATCGGTACGTTTATTTCTTTGGCAATTTCCTTGATTGATCGCGAAATAGTTGAAATCTCTTGTTCGCGATTCCCCCCTTTTGTTCCGGCGGTCATCAATTGCAAATAATCAATAATAACCAATTTGATATCATGTTGCATTTTCAAACGTCGACATTTTGCGCGCAATTCAAAAATGGACAATGCGGGTGTATCATCAATGAAAATGGGTGCTTCCGCAAGTGCATTAACGCGACTATGAAGTTGATCCCAATCACTTTGATCTTTAAAACCTTTACGCAGTTTTTCGGATGAAATTCCAGTTTCCATCGCCATTAAACGTTTCGTAAGCTGTACGCTTGACATCTCCAAAGAGAATACGGCAACACCCTGACCAAACTGGACGGCTGAATTTTTTGCCATGGATAATACAAAAGCTGTTTTACCCATACCAGGTCGCGCTGCCAAAACAATCATGTCTGATTTTTGCCAACCTGACGTTAAACGATCAAGGTCTGTAAAACCAGTCGGAACACCACTGACGCCATCTGTGTTTTCAGAAGCTTTTTGAATTTCCCCGATAGCTTCTTGCACAAGATCTCCAACCTTACCGTAACTCTTTTTTAGGTTTCCTTCTGCAATTTTAAAAAGGCCTTCTTCCGCTTCGTTTAATACGCTAAAAACATCTTGCGTTTCATCATATGCGTTTTTGATGACATCTGAAGAAACCTCTATCAGTGAACGTAGAATGTGTTTCTCAGAAATGATCCGCGCATGGTATTCAACGTGAGCAGCAGATGCTACTCGATTCGTTAATTTAGCGATATATCCTGGTCCACCGACCATTTGGAGTTCTCCATTTTTTCGCAATCTTTCAGTAACACTAAGGATATCAATGCTTTCTGAGTTCGCAAATAATTCGAGAATAGCGGCAAATATTTTTTGATGCTCTGGTTTATAAAAGCTTTCTGCTTGCAAAATATCAATCGCATCATTAACTGCATTTTTTTCCAGTAACAAAGCACCCAATACGGCCTCTTCAATGTCTGGTGCTTGTGGGGGTAATTTACCCGCTTCACTCACCGCATTTACTGAGGTTGTTACGAGACTTCTTTTTGTCTTGGGTTTGATATTTCTGTTGTTCTCCATTATAACAAAGATAGAAAATGCGTTGGTGCCATGATCGAATAGTCATAGATTTATTTGTTAACAGTTTATGAGCAAATGAAATGTGGAAAACTTCTGCTAGTGCAATTGAACTTTTGCACGATAATCGAGAGTTGGAATAACCACTATATAGAATCCTGTTTTTTGAAAGTCAAGTGCTCCTGCATCCTGAATATTCGTTTGATATTTCAACCTGTACTGGACTAGAAATCGCAATAGACATAGAAGAGTCAGGGGATATGGAGGATTGTGCGGACTGCGGTGGTA
>Ga0181553_10002267_pt1 | contig 17086 bp, 15 predicted proteins | sample 011ome_17_FD_133753 | JGI IMG/M metagenome (GOLD analysis project Ga0181553, IMG submission 133753) | Coastal salt marsh microbial communities from the Groves Creek Marsh, Skidaway Island, Georgia - 011502XT metaG (megahit assembly) | ecosystem: Environmental > Aquatic > Marine > Intertidal...
TTCCATGGCTCCGCACCTCCACTTTGAGATTCGCGATACCCGCACCGAAGAACCGCTCAACCCCTTGGAGTTTGGCCTAAAAGTAGCCGACAGCCGCTCGCCCAATCTTCGTGGACTCATGTGGGTAGCACAAGATTTAACGGACCGCGGCACCTTTGATGACGGCGACACCATTATCGCTAATGGCGCTATCGGAATCAACCTCTTCACCACCGACCGTCAAGATGCCGCAAACAACAACAATGGCGTCTACAACATAGAGATGTCGGTGGACGATCAACCCACCTTTAGTGCCCAATACAGACGGATCAATTTCTCCACGAGTCGATACATCAATGCGCACATCGACTTCGAGCATTGGTTCAACACAGGGCAACGCTGGACGCGACTTTATGAACTCGAAAACAATCCGCTGAAACTCACGACCACTCACCCGGTGCTCTCTCCTGCGTTCACTGCCTCTAACGGATTCCTCACCCTCGCTAAAGACAGCCTCATTCCCGTGCGCATCGAGGTAAAAGATTACGCAGGCAACCGCAGTACGACCCAGTTCTACATCAAAGGAGGTAGCCAAAAAGCGCATGCTTCGGGGCTCATGGACTGCAGCAGTGAATACCATCTCGAACGTGGTCCAATCAAAGTTACCGTACCGGCAAACGCACTCTACCATGACGATTACTTTGAAATCACTGAAGCCGGAAACGGTCGCTACAGGATCGGTGAAGGTGCGGGGCTGCAAACCTATATGGAGTTGGAGTGGACCCTCGATTCCAATCAAATCGCAGGAGTCGGATGGTTCCTCTGGGAGGAAGGGCGAAAAGGCAAGAAAAGCTCAATTACTGGTGAGCGCAAGGGTGATATTATGCACTTTAGAACCCGGTCGACCGGAACCTACACCCTTGATCAGGACCTAAACAAGCCAGAGGTGTCCTTGCTCAAAACCACCACATATGCACGCAGCAACAGCTCTTTTCGCGAAGTGCACCTAAGTGCAGCGGACGACAAAACAGGCATAGACCGCTATAGTGCGCGAATCGATGGCGCTTTTGCACGCATTGATTTCGATTACAAAAAGGAGATGTTAAAAGTGATTGTACCCAAGGAATTGGCCGCAGGAAACCATATTTTGCGGGTGGTTGTTATCGATGGTGTCGGTAACACTACTGTCAAAGAACATACGATCACCATATGAAAAGATTAGGACGCGTTTTAATAGCCATTGTATTCAGTACTTCACTGTTCGCTCAAGAGGAGCCAAAACCAGTACAAATCCATGGTGTAGTAGTTTCTAATGACAGCTTGATCCAGCTGCTTCCCAACGTACAAATCTTAGTCAAAAGCCGCGGTCAAATGACCACGAGCAATAACGATGGATTCTTTTCATTGGTGGCCATGCCTGGCGACACCGTCTACTTTCAACACATCGGCTTTCAGCTGCAAAAGCTTTGGGTAGCCGACACTCTCAACGGCGATGCCTTTCTTTCCCGCGTGACTTTAGAATGGGATACCGAAATGCTAGATCCAGTGATCGTTTATCCTTGGCCGTCTCGCGAGAATTTCAAAGAAGAATTCCTAGCTATGGAGGTCCAAACCACCGAAATGGATATTGCTAACCGAAACCTTGCCATGGACGAGCTTCGCGCAAGAGCATTAGCGATGGGTTACGACGCAAAAGAGATGCAGAAATACTTGATCTCCATGCAAAACCAGCAGCTCTACAATCAAGGACGTATGTACGGGGGTAGCATGGACGCAGGTGGTGGTGCTGCCATTTTAGGCGCACTATCGAATCCATTCGCCTGGACCCAACTCTTTCAAAGCCTCAAGCGCTAAGCCATGCCAAAACGCCTAGCTACCCTTTTGGCGGTGCTCGCCAGTAGTTTTATTGCTCAAGCACAAATCATGGACACCACCTTTCTAGACGAAGTACAGGTGGAGAGCCAACGTACACGTGAAGAAGGTACCAACGTCTCCGGAAAAGACATCGAGTTTACCACCGGCGCCGAAGGTGGTGTGGAGGGCGTCGTCAAAACCTTCGCCGGAGTGAGCAGTCGAAACGAGATGAGCTCTCAATACAATGTGCGCGGCGGAAACTTTGATGAAAACCTGGTCTACATTAACGGCTTTGAAGTGTTCCGACCCTTTTTAGCTCGAGCAGGTCAGCAAGAAGGGATGAGCATCGTCCACCCTCACCTGGTGAGCAGTATCAAATTTAGCGCTGGAGGTTTCAGCGCCCTGTATGGCGATAAGCTCAGTTCCGTGCTCGATGTACGGTACGAATATCCGCGACAGGCTGATTTCAAGGAAATGACTTTTGAGACTTCGCTCACAGGAGTGAATTGGTCCCTAAAGCAGAATTCAAAAACATGGAATGTCGCAACGGGACTGCGCTACCGCAATAATGCCTTGCTACTAAACGCCACCGACACAGAAAGCGAATACCGCCCAGTGAATGCAGATGGTCAAATTTTAATATCTAGAAATTTCGGAAATACCGAGGGTGATTACGGCCATGCACGATTCGAAGTTTTTGCCCATTTCGCGCACAATCGAATGAATCAAATTCCGCAGAACCGTCAAACGAATTTTGGCTCGTTACAGGAGGCGCTGCGCTTGAATGTATTTTTCGACGGTCAGGAACGCTTTGGCTACGACACCCAATTCCTTGCCGCTAAATTTCAGCAAGCGACCTCCGTGGCAGGTGGCGGCTTACGCACCTTTTCCACTTCCGGGTTTCATACCACAGAACTTGAAATTACCGACGTGATCGGCTATTACCGGATTAGCGAACTCAACAATGATTTGGGCTCCGATGATTTTGGAGAGATCAGCCAAATCCGTGGCGTGGGTGCCTTCCAAGATTACCGCCGCAATTTCCTCGACGCCTTCATCGGCAACGTGAAATACGAGGAGAATGCTTCACTTCGCCATTTCGACCTCGCTTGGGGTGCCCAATTCCAAGGCGAAAACATCTACGACCGCTACAAAGAATTCCAGCGTATCGACAGCGCAGGCTATAGTCTTCCGCACCGAGAGAGCACCTTAGACAGCGTCGTAGACGGACGATTATTCAGCACACCAATCGAAGGACTTGAACTCTTTACTCATGTGGCAGCCACACAAACCCTCATCAACTTGAGATCAAAAGCGTGGATCAACCTCAGCGGTAAAGCAGCGACTGATCAAGGGATTTGGCGCTATGATATCGGAGCACGCGTGCAATGGGCGAGTCTTTCCGGCGAAACACGCATCTCACCCCGCACCAAAGTGATCTACCAGCCCACTAACGAACGCTTAAAAAATTATACCTGGAGCCTCTCCGCGGGCCTCTATGACCAATTCCCTTTCTACCGCGAGATGCGCCTAAAAGACGGTACACTCAATACCGAAGTACAAAGCCAAAACGCACTGCACCTGATCGCCCGTCAAGACAAACGCTTTGAGCTCTGGGGCCGCCCCTTTCTATGGAGTCTCGAGTCCTATTACAAAGGACTGCAGCGCGTGAATCTATTTGATGTTGAGAACGTCCGTATTCGCTACCAAGGCGACAACCAAGCAGTGGCACGGATCTATGGATTCGACAGCAGAATCAACGGCGAATTTGTAAAAGGTACCGACAGCTGGTTCACCTTTAGCTTGTTTAATGCGCAGGAACGTCCACTGGACGATGAGCAGTGGTATGCCCGTCCGACAGATACCCGGTTCAATTTCTCCGTCTATTTCCAAGACTACCTGCCCAACGACCCAAGCACGCGCCTTAGCCTTACACTGATGGTCGGCGGTGGCTTTCCCTTCGGACCAGACGGACCCGGCGACGGCATCGCTCCTCCTGAGGCACGTAGCTTTCGAGCTCCCCCGTACCGCCGAGCGGATATTGGGTTCATTAAGGTGTTAAAAGGAAATTGGACCGAACGCTTCGAAGAAATCTGGGTAAGTGTCGAAATTTTCAACCTCCTACAAGCACGAAACACCGTCAGCTACCTCTGGGTACGAGACATCAGTGCAAATGGCCAGTACGCCGTACCGAACTATATGCTCGGCCGATTGGTTAACCTCAAAACTCACATAGACTTTTAATCATGAGAATCGTAGAAACTTGGACCACGAAACAATTCAAAACGACCATCTACGCCATGGAACGTTGGCATGTGGTTGAATTCGAGGCAGGCCCGATGAAGCAAAGCTTCAAATTCATGAAAGAAAGCTATCCCGCTGTAGCTGAAGTAAAACAGGCGCTCACCGCACCATTCTTAGAAGGGGTCTACAAGAGTTTCGAGCAGATGTACCTCAACCTCAAAGAGAACGCAGGCAAATAGCTGCCCACCGGGCTACGCGCCTAGCATTTCGATGAAATCGGCCTCTAGGCTGCGTCCTTTGTCTTTGTTATACCAATCCTGGGCAAACAACGTCCACGCTTTGTAATCCATATCCTCCTGTGCACGCCATTTTTGGTATTCCACAGTCAGCGGAGTCGGACGAGGACCCCAAGTGCCCAACACCTGAAAATCTGCATCCATCCGCACCAATTTCGGGATCGAACGCCCCCCATTCGTCAAGAACTCATCCATCAGCTCCGGATGCTCATCTCTGTAAATCACTCGAAGGGTCACACCCGCATGCTCTGCCCATTTGGCAATGAACGGCAAGTTGTGCGCGGCATCACCACACCATGTTTCACTAAAGACCAACCACTGTTCTCCAGAGCCCACTCGCGAAGCAATGCGCTCGAGCGTTTCAGCACTAGGCTTGTACACCTTTTCCCAACGCTTTAGTCGAGCAGCGCCTAGTTTCGTGTATTCCACATACGCCTCCTTTTGCGGACCCGAGGTCTTGCCCTCTTTCGCAAACACCTTATTCTCCTCGGCGTATTGTGCATAGGTCATTCCTTGCGACATCGCCTCAGGTAAGGCTTTATGTATATCTAGAGTGGTCTCCATTTCAAAGGTGTTTTTTCGAAGAACAAGATTACGACGTTAAGGTTTACGGAAAAACTATCCTCCGATCGAAGCGCTCTATGAACGCTTGGCCAATTTTAAAAACGATCGCTCCACCGTCACATGCAGGAGAAACCCTGCCATTAAGGAGAGTAGGAGGAAAGAAAAGAATTGGGCACCGACGGGCAGCTCCCAAGTCTTTACCCACATTAAAATGGGAATGTGGAAAAGGTACAAGCTGTAACTCCACGCTCCTATCAAGCGAAAAGGCGCCCAGCTTAAAAAACGCGCCATCCCATTCGTTCCAAAGGCACTCAGCATCACCACACTCAGCAATGCTCCCACTGGTAGAAACACTTCTGAAGACGTGAATCCATCTGCGCGCAAGCTCCAAAGCGCTAACACCAGCACCGCACCTGCGCCCAACCAAGGCATTACCGCGTGCTTGGTCCACACCTCGAACCGCTTCGGCGCCAACGACTGAAAACTTGCTATGGCGAGACCGAACATAAATACCGACAGGTACCTCAACGTATGATGCCTTGAAAACTCGATCCAATGATCCAAGGCTAATGAGCCTAGAGCCAGGACTACAATCGCCGTAAAAATGGCACGAGGCGACCAGCGCAACACAAAGGCAAAGCCAGCAATAATCACCGGTGAAATCAGATAATAGACAAACTCCGTCGGGATCGACCAAAAGATATGGTCTCCACGCAGCAACAGCACATGCTCCACAATCTCTTGTGGAGAGCGGATAACCACAGGGAGACCCGATGAATTGGCCCATCGAAAGACCAGTAGCGCCAGAATGAATGGAGGGTAAATCCGAAGAAACCTGCGCGAAGCGTAATACCGCCAGTAAGCCGCATCACCCCTTCCCTCGCGCCAAACGCGAATGATCTGACGATCGAGTAAATACGCCGAAATGATAAAAAACAAATAGACACCAATCTTGCCTCTAATGAGCAAGCTGCCTTCTAGAACAGGAGCCAGTCCTTGATTGAATGCGTGTCCAATTAGTACCAACAAGACTGCCCATCCCCGCAGACCGTCCAGCGCGCTCTGGTGGCCTGCCTTGTGATCGTACGGGAATAAGAAGTCTTTGACTGACATTACTTTTTAAACTCGAGCAACGTCTTGCGAATAATCGCCACACACTCATCCATCTGTGCTTTGGTCATCACAAGTGGTGGTGCAAATCGAATAATATTTCCATGGGTCGGCTTCGCTAGTAACCCGTTATTTTTTAGTGCCACACAAATGTCCCAAGCGGTAGAGCTGTCCGGAGTATCGTTAATGATAATGGCATTCAAAAGCCCTTTACCACGCACCTTTGTGACCAATTCCGTCTCCGAAATAATCGCGTTCATTTGATCTCTAAAGTACTGCCCCAATTCACGAGCATGCGGCGCCAAACCTTCGTCCTTTACCACCTCCAAAGCAGCCATAGCTACTTCAGCAGCGATCGGGTTTCCACCAAAAGTACTTCCGTGCTGACCCGGCTGAATCACGCCCATCACGTCGTCATTCGCAAGTACCGCACTTACAGGATACACACCACCGGAGAGGGCCTTACCTAAGATCAAGACATCTGGCTGCGCATAGGTCGCTTGACGCTCACAAGTATTGCCACACGTACAATTTCCACAAACGGCCAACAAAGAACCTGTTCGAGCAATCCCCGTCTGCACCTCATCGGCAATCATCAATACATTGCGTTCTTTACACAAATCCGCCGCTTGCTGAATAAAATCATCCGCCGGAGTATTCACACCTGCTTCTCCTTGGATCGGCTCCACTAAGAAACCAACCACATTTTCATTCATCAACGCAAAATTCAGTGCTGCGATATCGTTATAAGGGATACTTACAAAACCAGAGGTATAAGGTCCAAAGTTATTGCGCGCATCTGCATCATCACTAAAAGAGATGATCGTAGTGGTTCTACCGTGGAAGTTTCCTTCACACACCACTATGATTCCGGCGTTCTCCGCCACTCCTTTACGCTCATATCCCCATTTACGTGCAAGCTTGATGGCCGTTTCCACAGCTTCCGCACCGGAATTCATCGGCAACACCTTATCAAAGCCGAAGGTCTCACTCATGTACTTTTCGTACTCCCCAAGCTTACTGTTGTAGAACGCACGAGAGGTCAAGGTCAATTTTTGCGCTTGCGCCGTTAGTGCACCCACAATTTTCGGATGACAATGTCCTTGATTCACTGCACTGTAGGCAGATAAAAAGTCGTAGTAACGCTTTCCTTCAACGTCCCAAACATATACCCCTTCACCGCGGTCTAAAACCACAGGTAGTGGATGGTAATTATGAGCTCCGTAGCGCTCTTCAAGTTGCATGAGTGTTTCTGAAGTATGTGACATATCGACTGTATTTGATTCCTTATTCTCGCAAATATAAGAAGCGTGAAGGCGCATGCACTATTCACTGGCCAATTCTTCCTTTTAAACTGTACTTTTGCAACCTATGGCAAGAAAGAGAAAACGCATACCGAACCTCGAGAAGGTTCTATTGACAGATATCGGTAACAAAGGAAAAGCCGTAGGCAGACACGACGAGCGCGTTGTATTTGTCTCTGGCGGAGTTCCAGGCGATGTTGTAGACGTTCAAGTCACCAAAAAACGCCGCTCTTACCTCGAAGGCAAAGTCGTCGCTGTACACGAATACAGCGCAGATCGCGTAGCACACAAATGCGACTACTTCGGCGTTTGTGGCGGGTGTAAATGGCAAAATTTGAGCTACGAGAAGCAGCTTGAATACAAAGACAAAGAGGTCCGTCAAAACCTTAAAAAAATTGGTCACGTAGAACCGCAAAGCTACCTGCCTATTCTCGGCAGTGCCAAACAGTACGAATACCGCAATAAGCTTGAATTCAGCTTTACGGATAACAAATGGCTCACCCAAGAGCAGCTCGAGAGTGGCATCGACTTCCCCGAACGCCGCGGTGCCGGTTTCCATATCCCCGGATTCTGGGACAAGATTCTGGACATCGAGCATTGTCACTTGCAGCCCGAGCCCACAAACGCCATCCGCAACTTCGTTAGAAACTGGGCGATAGAGCGTGATCTCCCCTTCTTCCAACCCCGTTCTCAAGAAGGCTGGTTGCGAACTATGATGGTGCGAGTAGCCTCTACCGGTGAGGTCCTCGTGGTCATTCAGTTCAAGGAGGAGCGCAAAGACGATCGTGAGGCACTTTTGGCTGAATTGGTCACCCAATTCCCTCAAATCACTTCGCTACAGTACGTCATCAACGAAAAGCAAAACGACACCATCTACGACCAAGAGGTCATCACTTATGCCGGCCAGCCTTTCATCGAAGAGGCCATGCCAAAGTATAGTGGAACTGGAGAATTGCGTTTTAAGATCGGTCCTAAAAGCTTCTATCAAACCAACCCTGACCAAGCCTACGAGCTCTATAAAGTAGCCGTAGACATGGCCGAACTCCAGCCCAACGAACTCGTATTCGACCTGTATACAGGAACCGGAACCATCGCGCTATTTATGGCTGAAAAAGCCAGAGAGGTGATCGGTATAGAACTCATTCCTGAGGCCATAGAAGATGCGAAGCTCAATGCCGCAAACAACAACATTGAAAACGCCACCTTCTATGCAGGAGATATGAAAGACCTCTTCACAGCGTCCTTCATCAAGAAACACGGCAAACCCGATGTACTCGTTACAGATCCTCCTCGAGAAGGCATGCACGGCGATGTCGTCGATTTTTTATTAGATCTTGAGATCCCGCGCATCGTTTACGTGAGTTGTAACTCAGCTACACAAGCCAGAGATTTGGGACTGCTTAGTGCGAAGTACGACGTGATTCAAAGCAAAGCTGTAGATATGTTCCCACAGACACATCACATTGAAAACGTTGTTCAGCTCAAGCTAAAGGCGTAATTTCACAGCACCTATGAAAACAACTCAAATTCTCGACGCTGGCGAAATCCAGCACAAAATCCAGCGTTTGGCCTGGGAACTTTACGATCGTCACAGTAAAGCGGATAAACTCTACATCGTGGGTATCAAAGAAAATGGGTATTGGCTCGCGGAGCAATTGGCCACCAAACTTGCCGCGATCTCTTCGATCACCATAGATCTTCAATTCATTGAAATGGATAAAGACACCCCAACGCTCGAAGACATCCACCTGAACCTACCTGAAAATGCTGAAGTAGCGCTGATCGACGATGTACTCAACAGCGGTCGCACCTTGCTTTGGGCCGTAATCAAACTTATGGAATTCCGCCCTCGACAACTTTCCACCACGGTACTTGTGGACCGCAGTCACAAGCGCTACCCCGTTAAGGCGGATCTAAAAGGACTTAGCTTAAGTACTACGCTTCAAGACAGCGTCAAACTCAACGTAGAAGATGGCCAAGCCATCAATGTAGTCTTAGTCTAAAGGCTAAAAGACCTCATCTCAAGATTCAAATAAGGCCAGCGCATCCTCTAGGGTGAGCTGGTCTCCTTTTATACGGTGTTTCGCTTGCAGGTAAAAAGGACGACGCTCGAACAAATGCTTGGCAATAAATTCCATTTTGTCTCCTCTATCCTTTAACAACGGACGGTCCGTATCGGTTTCTAACCTTTTGGCCAATTCAGCCACACTCACGTCCAAATACACCGTCTCTCCTACTTCATTCAGCACATCCATGTGTCCATAGAAGACTGGAGTCCCTCCACCAAGCGATAGTACCGCCTCCTTAGGCGACGCCTCAATCCAATCAAGCAAAACCTCATGCTCCTTCTTTCGAAAGGCCAATTCTCCTCTCTCTTCCATAAACTCCCCCACAGAAGTACCCAGAACCTCCTCAAGAAGCTCATCTAAATCTGTGAATGGAATTTTTTTTGCGTTGGCAAAAGCTTTTCCAAGAGTGGTTTTACCCGCTCCCATATACCCTAAGAAGATGTATTTCATAGCCTTACGAATTCTACGCCAAAGGTACATCGCACCTGCCTTTCACGGGGGCGAGAAAAAAGATTTTGATTTTTTTCTGAAGGCCTTGTAAAATTACAAATCAGATGTATATTTGCACCCCGCAACGCGGAAAGAGGTTGATCTCTTAGCTCAGTTGGTAGAGCAATACACTTTTAATGTATGGGTCCAGGGTTCGAGCCCCTGAGGGATCACTTAGAAAGCCTTCTCTTGATTTCAAGGGAAGGCTTTTTTATTTGTCTAAGGCCGTCGATGGCTAAATGTCTATTTTGAACTTATAACCATTTTATGGTGGTAAAAGCGAGCATTCAATTTCTAAACCGAAGTAAAACACTTAATTTACCCTGATAAATATCACTCAATAGTGTAAGCGTTTATTCTTAGTTTTAACCTGTTTAATTTTAGAAGTAAATACAATAATCCCTGTTTACCAAACTATCATGAAGTTCTCGTCGAATGAAGTCAAAATATTAGAACAAGGAGGTAGCTATATCGGCTCCTACATATTTGACGATTCGAGCGTAGAAGTGAAATTACACTTTCACCAACAAGGTCGAGTGCGATTAATGGTTCTTGTAAATGACAATCTTGCGGAAGATATTGAATTGCGCATGCCCACAACACAGTCCATGAATCCAAAAATGCAGGCTACAGCTCTTATTATGAGCGCAATAGATCGCCATCGGTAATTTTTTCACAAAACCTCTTTGTCGCTACCATTTTCAATCTAAATTTGCAGTCCTTGCCCAGGTGGTGGAATTGGTAGACACGCTATCTTGAGGGGGTAGTGCGATTATTCGCGTGCAAGTTCGAATCTTGTTCTGGGCACCATTCTTTTCTTTCGGTCTTCATACCTTTGACGGGTATGAAAGACTCCTCAAAACCTTCACCCCCTCCCGCCGTTCTCACGGTCCCAAAATCTCTCCTAAGAACTGCTAAAACGACTCAAGCGTTGAGTACGTCATTAGCTGCAAAACTAGCTTGGCGCTGGTTCCTTACCCCTTTTTCCTTTAAAATGCCCGAACGGGAACGTCCGTTCGAAAACCGGTTCGAAGGACCAGAGTTACTTACGCATCGTCGTGGACTGCGTTTCCCTTTATATACATTGGGAAACGGAGAGCGTAAATTGTTACTAGTACACGGATGGGCGGGACGTTTCACCCAATTCGGACCACTCGTTAAACATCTTGAAGAGCTTAATCCTCATTTTCTCGAGGAACACACGTTGATAGGATACAATGCACTTGCCCACAAAGGTGCCGAAGGAAAAAGGACTATGATGCCTGAAATCGCCGAATGCATTGCTCAAATTTCTGAAAGATTCAATGGTTTAGACGTCGTCATCGCACACAGTATAGGTGCAAATGCAACCCTGTATGCAGGAAGTGCTCTTAAAACCTCCATCGGACGTCAGGTACTCATCGCACCGCCAGGACGTATATCAGCGATGGTCGAGATATTCTGCAATACTTTGGGATTCAACAAAAAAGTAAGAAGCCGAATTATCTATAATCTCAAGAAAACGTTCGGAGAAGATTTTGATGCTCACAGTGCCCCTGAATTGGCTCCTTATAACAAGGTGCCCACTCTAGTCTTTCATGATACCGAGGATAGTGACACACCTATAGCACTTGGGCGAGAAGTTGGTGAAAACATGGCAAACGGGACTTATATCGAAACCACTGGCCTAGGTCATCGAAAAATTTTACGAGATCGGAAAGTGGCCGAGGACATTGGGCAATTCATTTTTAACACGAACTATCGCAAACCTTAGAACTCCTCTTGTGTTATTCTATTACTATGAAACATCTAGCAATAACAATATTCAGTGCCATACTCACATTTAGTTGTCAGGCACAAACAAAAGAACAAAACTCCATGAATAAAGCTCCCGAGAATTTTCCACTTGAGAAATCAGAACAAGAATGGAAAGCACAACTCACTCCTGAGGAATATTTCGTGCTGCGTCAAAAAGGAACGGAACGACCCTATACTGGAGAATACAACGTGCATTTTGAAAGCGGCACATACAACTGTCGAGGATGTGAGGCTCCACTTTTTAAAAGTGATTCAAAATTTGATTCGCATTGCGGATGGCCTTCATTTGATGCCGGCATCGCATCAGGTGCTATTGTCGAAAAGCTCGACAAAACACACGGTATGATTCGTACAGAAATCCTTTGTGCAAATTGTGGAGGACATTTAGGTCACGTCTTCAACGATGGACCTACAAAAACTGGTCTACGCTACTGCGTGAACAGCCTAAGCATCACTTTTGAAGAGGAAGACGAAAAAAAATAATTTTTCCTTTACCCGCAATGAATACTCGTGAATCATTGATGTTCAACAAGTTCAGCGTTAAAACACCCGGTACAAGTAAATAGCCGCAGATTTTTTTCTTGTTTTTTTCACTCAAGGCCTTGCGCAGAACAAAAGTAGCTATATATTTGCACCCGCTTAGGGCGATTAGCTCAGTTGGTTCAGAGCACCTGCCTTACAAGCAGGGGGTCACTGGTTCGAATCCAGTATCGCCCACTCCTAAGTCAAAAGAGTCATACAGCATTGTATGACTCTTTTTTTTTGCGCCATATCTTGAATAGACTACTCAACACGAATGGCTCCGTTTTCACCTTTCATGTATTTCTTAGGTTTGCTTATCTTCACGTGGTAACAACAACAAAACCTATGAAGAAAATTTACTCTTTGGCCTTTGCATTTGCCTTAGGCTCATTCGCTTTCGGACAATCCAACAATGCGATTCACTTTGACGGCGTTGACGATTACATCAGCACTAATGGCGGAGCCATTACTGGAGCCAACTCAAGAACCGTCGAAGCTTGGATTCGAACCGATGCCAATGCCAACCCGTCCGATAACGGTAGTCAACAAGTGATTGTGGATATGGGTGCCACTGGAACCGGTACTCGCTACACCTTATGTCTGCTGTGGAGTAATTCCGTACGTGTTGAGATTGGCGGAGGTGGCGTTAGTGCAAATGTTGCCATTAACGATTCATCTTGGCACCATGTTGCTGCAGTGTTCAATTCCACAGCCCTCACTAAACACCGTCTCTATATTGACGGAGCGCAAGTCGCAACAGGGAACATTACCACCACTCTGAATACTTCTTCTGGCCCAATTCTCATTGGAAGACGCGTGGATAACGTGAAGTACTTCAACGGTGATATTGACGAGGTACGTGTTTGGAAAAAAGCACTAACAACTGCTGAAATACAAGCGCATTACCAGCAAGAGCTATGCGACCTTCCATCGAAGTCAGATCTCAAACACTACTACACGTTTAATTCCGGCACTGCTGACGGTTCCAACGCCATGAACCTCACCCTAAATGACCTTAAAGGAAACCAGGACGGAACGCTGAACAACTTTACTTTAAGCGGTAGTTCTTCGAATTGGACCTACGGCCAAAACTTAAGCACCACGATCTACGACAGCACCTCTCTTGAGGTATGTCAAGGCATGTGGTCCCCAGACCAAAGCACGTATTGGGATACTACAGGCACCTATTCTTGGACCTATGCTGCAGCGAACGGTTGTGACTCTGTGGTAAGTATCGCCTTGAATGTCAATTCAGTAGATACCAGCGTATCCATTAGCTTGAGCAGCCCTCCAGTGTGGACCTCAAATGAAAGTGATCCAACGGCTACGTTTCAGTGGGTCAACTACGATGATTCTACAGCTATTTCAGGTGCGACAACAGCCTCCTATACCCCTACAGCTAATGGTCGCTACGCCGTTGTAATCACCAAAGAAAACTGCGAGGTTTGGTCATCGATGGTTGAAATCACCAATCTGAGTACCGAGGAACATATGTTAGACCTTGTTGCCTATCCTAACCCTACGCAAGATTGGCTGCACATCAACAGAGCTGAGGGCACTCGGGTTCAGATTTACGCTACATCAGGAGCATTACTTAAAGAGGTTGTTTTAGAAGGACAACGCATCGATGTTTCACAATTCCCTGCTGGAACCTATTTGGTCGCCACAGAGCATCAAAAAACGTTCTTTGTAAAACTTTAGATTGGAATTAACGCCTGGTATGAAGGCGGTAGAAGTCACCAACTCTGGTCACCATCCACCCTTTCATACCAGGTATTTGTTCTATTTCTTTGAATTTCTCATTGATCTTCCCTACCGTCACGCGCAAGTCGTTCGAATACTGCCAACCATCAATAAGCATGTTGATTCGAACTTCAATTTGATCAGTAAGCGCCTTGCGAATATTTGCATAATAGAGAAATAAATTCTTTCGCTCTTTAGCCACAGTTTCTCTACTTAAGCCCATAGGGTGCTCAATAAGAAAATGATAAAGGGCAAACTCTTTCGCTGAAAATGAAATTCGAATTCCTATATCCTGGAATAGAATAGATTGCTCGCTTGGAACAATTTTCACACCAAGACCATAGAACGAATGGCCTAATGAGGTTATGTTTTGTTGCATTTCACGAAGCCGTAGCAATGCATCGCTCAAATATTTCTCTAATTCGAAATTTGGTAAAATTGGCTTTAAGCCGTTGAGGCATTGACTACAAACAATCGCTCCATGAATTCTCCGAACCACATCATCAGGCGTTTTCAAAATATCATTAATACAACCTATGCCGTCGTGATGTGCGTATTGATTATACTTATCATGCCCTATTAGGAATCGCAACGGTGCCGCCAATAACTCGTAGGCCATGTAAATGTGTGAACTATTACTGAGTTCATTCTGACATGTTGAGGATTGAAGAACAGCCACATTCGGTAAATCAATAATTGGCCTCGAAAAGATTTCAAACTCATGAGCATATGGATTCAACAGAACGCCTAATGTAGATTCTGAGCGGAATTCAAAATCTGGTCGATTCATCTCATACCACTCTTCAGAAGCTTCCTCCTCCAACCATCTCTGCACTAAATGAACTCGTGCCTCAAAACTTTTCTCAGAATCGATGTACTCGTATGGATCAAAGTTCCCCCTTCCTTCATAACTCATTAGCGACGAATCCGAGATTGCATACGCTGCATCTGAAAGGTTGACCACCCTATCTTTTCTAAAGGCACGATTGTAATCCACGTCAAACTTAGGATCCATTTCTGGATAGCTTACCAAAGTATATCTAAAAGGCGTGGAGCTTGAAATATTCTGTACAATATCAAAAGCACTATTTATCAGTGCGTTGAATCCAGAATACTCAGGTACCAAAACGAGGACGTCTACTTTATGTAACCTTCGCAGCATTAACGGTGCAATTAGGGGTTTTAAAACTTCAGACCAAATTACTGCTTACACCTGCAAAATGGTTTAATGCGTATTAAACACTATGCATAAGCAACAAAAAGCTCAAAACACCCCTCTAATTACATTTTTAGGATTTGAAGCAACCTTACCCTAATTCATTTCTATGCCAGTAAAAACTTCGTTGAGCAATTTTTTAAATTCTCTACGTTTTATTTTCAACGGCAGCGGCTTACCCTCATTATCGTATTTGAGGACCTCTCTTCCTATCACGTCATTTATTTTGTGAAGTTCTGATTTCTGCACTTGAATAGTCTTGATGGCCTTCTTGTCTTTAACGGCATAAACATCCCATGAGCCATTGTCCTCTTCGAGTGAAACTATCCAATAGCCCTGATACCGCTTTAACACCAAATTCTCACCCAAAACGAAGGTCTTGCCGTCCTTTAATGAAATAGATTTTTTTTCCACTACAATACCTCCCGGTTCTCCCATCAAAGGATAACTCCCTTGAATACTTGACGGAAAAGCCGGAACACTCGGCCAAAACCTGGGCTGCGGTTCTTCAAAAACAACTTTTTGACAAGAGCTCACTCCTAGAGCTATAACGAGAAGTAGTATCCAATTTTTCATTGGAAAAAGATACCAACTCCTAGGATATACAGATGGTAATACGCTGTTAAATATCTACCTTTGCAGCAAATTATCAGCAGCATGCTCAACGTAAACAACGTTACTTTACAGTTCGGTAAACGCGTTCTTTTTGAGGACGTTAACATGAAATTCCACGGAGAAAGATGTTACGGACTCATCGGCGCAAACGGCGCCGGAAAGTCGACTTTCTTAAAAATTCTTAGTGATGAGATTAGTCCGAACTCCGGTTCAGTGACCTTAGAAGCAGGCAAAAGAATGTCCGTTCTCTCACAAAATCACTTTGCTTTCGATGAAGAAACAGTTCTCAACACCGTAATCCAAGGCAATAAACCGCTTTGGGAATTGATGCAGAAGAAGGATGCTATCTACATGAAGCCCGACTTCAACGAAGAAGATGGATTGATTGCTGCTGACCTCGAAGTGCAATTCGAAGAAATGGACGGTTGGAATGCGGAGAGCGATGCGGCCAACCTTTTGAGCGGCCTAGGGATCACCACAGAGGACCACTATACGTTGATGAAGGACATGGAGGGTAGCGCTAAAGTTCGTGTACTCCTTGCTCAAGCCCTTTTTGGAAATCCAGACATCCTCATTCTCGATGAGCCTACCAACGATTTGGACCTGAAAACGATCGGTTGGTTGGAAGACTTCTTGATTGACTTTAGAAACACAGTGATTGTCGTATCGCACGACCGTCACTTTCTAGATACCGTATGTACGCACATCGCTGACATCGACTTTAAACGCATCAAACTCTACACCGGGAATTACAGCTTCTGGTATGAAAGTAGCCAATTGGCACTTCGTCAACGTCAAGCACAAAACAAAAAGGCTGAAGATAAGCGCAAAGAGTTGCAAGAATTCATTTCTCGCTTCGCAGCAAACGCTTCGAAAAGTAAACAAGCCACCTCTCGTAAGAAGATGCTGGACAAAATTAACGTCGATGAGATCCAAGCTTCGTCACGTATGTATCCAGCGATCATCTTTGATCAACTTCGCGATGCTGGAGATCAAATCCTCGAGATTGACAACCTTACCGCACACGATGAAGCTGGTAATATTCTATTTAAAAACCTCAGCTTCAAACTCAACCGTGGAGACAAGGTAGCCTTACTCAGTGACGACCACCGTGCACTCACTGCACTCTATGAAATACTCGCAGGGAACCAACAAGCATCTAGCGGTACGTTTGCCTTTGGTCAAACCATCAATCATGCCTACCTACCGAACGAAAACGCAGAGTTTTTCGACACGGATGATAACCTCATGGACTGGCTCCGAGAGTATTCCCCAGAGAATAAA
>Ga0181553_10002270_pt1 | contig 17080 bp, 17 predicted proteins | sample 011ome_17_FD_133753 | JGI IMG/M metagenome (GOLD analysis project Ga0181553, IMG submission 133753) | Coastal salt marsh microbial communities from the Groves Creek Marsh, Skidaway Island, Georgia - 011502XT metaG (megahit assembly) | ecosystem: Environmental > Aquatic > Marine > Intertidal...
GAAGAGTTTTTAATATCGCCTAGTTTTAAATCAATATTATGTGAAAGTCGAATTGGGAAATATTTTAAAAAATATGAAAATACAACTTTTATGAATTTAAACTTTATGACAAAAGGTACAGACAAGTTAGATTATAAAATCAAAAAAAGACTTTATTCATATAATCGTTTGAAAAAATTACTTGTTAAATTTAATTTTGATATAACTAAAAAAACTGGTGCCACATTTTTTTTTCCAAAAAAAAATATCTTTTTTTATTTTTGGTATATTTTAGACCTGTTATTGCAAAAAATTCTAGATTTTAAGATAATTCCTTTTTTAATAAATTTTTCAGACAACATCGTCATACTTGCAAAAAAAAAATGAACTTAGCAATCATTCCAGCTAGGTTAGGATCTAAAAGACTTCCACAGAAAAATATAAAAACTTTTTTTGATAAGCCAATAATAAGTTATTCAATTGAAGCAGCAAAAAAAACTAAAATTTTTGATAAAATTATTATTTCTACAGAGTCAAATAAATTAAAAAAAATTGCGGAAAAATATGGAGCAGAGGTACCTTTCTTGAGATCAAAAAAAATTGCAGACGATAAAACTCATTTTAATGAAGCTATAATTCAGACTATAATTGAACTTAAAAAAAAAAAATATAAAATAAATAATGTTTGTTGTATTTATCCAACTTCTCCTCTTATAAATTATAAAGATATTGTCAAAGGATTTAATTTGTTAAAAAAATCAAGAAGTTATGTTTTTTCGGCTTGTGAATATATAAGCCCACCACAAAGATCGTTTTATTTTAAAAACGAAAATTTAAAATTTTTAATGTCCAACAATTATAAGAAAAGGTCACAAGATTTGAAAAAAATCTATCATGATGCAGGCCAGTTTTATTGGGGTAAAGAGCAAACATGGTTAAAAGAGAAAATGATATTTAATAAAAGAAGTAAAATAATTGAAATAGAATACCTCAATTTTATGGATATCAATTATCTTAAAGATTTTAATATAGCAAAAAAGTTATATAAACTTATGATTTCTACCAGATGAAAAATAAAGAAATCAACCTATCCACAAAAAAATTTATCGTTATTACTGGATTAACAAGAAGTGGCAAGTTAGCTTTAAGTCCACTTATCTCTTCAATGAAAAATTGTGAACAATTTTTTTTTAATACAAGTGTAGAGAATTTATTAATATATAATTTTTTTAATTTAATTAAAAATAAGATAAGTAAAAATTTAATCATTAGAGCACTTAATGAGGAAGTATTTGATAAAATTAATGGTAGGAATTTAAATAATAAAACAAATGATTTAACAAATTTAAAAAAATATAAAGGTGAAATTAATTATAAAAAAAGAGCCAAAATGATTAAATCTAATTCTTTTGAAAAAAAAATTTTAAAAAAAAATTATTTCCCAATTTTAATTCATGAGGGACTTGCTAATTTAAAACATTTAGAAAATATTTTAGATACTTCAAAAATAATCAACATCAGTCGTCATCCCGTAGATATTGTATACTCATGGATTAAAAAAGGCTATGTAGATAAATATTTTGAAGATCCAAAAAGTAATGTAATTACTTTTAATTATAAAAATAAGACTCTACCTTTTTTTTTAAAAGGATCAGAAAATAAATTAAAATTTTGCAAATCAAATGAAGACAAAATTATATTAATGCAATCAAATTTAAAAAACTTATTTAAAAAAAATTATAAAACATCCAGAAATAAAGATAATATAATTTTGATAAAGTTTGATGATCTTCTTCTTGAAACAAATCAAGTCCTAAAAAAAATTTCTAAAAAATTAAAATTAAGATTTTCAAATAAGATTAATCAAGCTTTAAAAGAGCAAAATTTTCCAAGAAAAATAAATTATACAGAGAGATTTAAGATCAAAAAAAAAATAATTAAAAGGTTGTCTCCAAAATTTAGAGATATATTCGAAAAAATGATTTTTCAGTATGAGAATGAGCAAGAGGTTTTTTAATGGATTTTGTGTTTATTGCGGGTATTAATAGAAGTGGTGGCTCTTTATTAGCAAGATTATTTGATGGTCATAAAGATTTTGCATCATATCCGATGGAAGTTGGTTTTAAATTTGACAATACATCTTACGGTTTTTTAGATAAAATAACAGGGACACCTACTTACATTCCAGATTTTAATGAAAATATAAACCCCGTTAAATATTTTGATGCTGAAAAAGAAATTATTTCTTACAAGTGGGGTGAAGAAACTAGTGGAAAGTTTGGAATTAGAAAAAATTATCTTGAAAAAGCATTTTATGAAAAGTTCATAGAAACAGATTTTAATCATGAACTATATGTTAAGAAACTAAATGATTATTGTTTAGGGGTCAAATCCAATCAAGAATTATTTGAGGGAAAACATAAGGCATATTTTGAAAGTTGGGATAATGGTGCTTACTTTAAAAATCCTAGGTATGTTGTGACCCATGATAGTGGAGGATTGTTTTTATCTGACTTTAGTAAATATTTTGATGAATTTAAAAATTCATACATATTGTTACCCATAAGAGATTGTATTGGTTATATTGCTGCAGAAAAAACAAGAATTGCAAGAAGATTTTTTGGATCAAGAAGATTTTCTAAACCGCTACCTCCAAATTTTTTGATAAAAAAATTTGATGCATATGATTTAAATTCAATTATTACAACATGGTTAATTTCAATTAGCCGAATTAAGCTACTTCAAGAAAAAAACTTTTCAAAAGATAGATTAATTACATATAAATTCGAAAAATTAGTAGAAGAACCTTCAAATTCAATGAAAATTTTATCAAATAAATTAAAAGTTAATTATGAAGATAGTCTTGTGTCACCAACGTTATGTGGAAAAAAATGGCTTGGAAATTCTCAACAAGGAAAAAATATTGGTATCAATCAGAAACCAAATCAATATTACAGCAAAATATTAAGAGATGATGAAATTAACTTTATAAAAAATAGAATTAAAGATATTGATATAATTATACAAGAAAAAAAATCTTTTGAAGTAAATTTAAAAGATATAGACGATAAATACTTTTTTGATATAGATAATCAGAGAAAAGCATCACTAAAAGCAAATACTTGGTCATTATATTGTTCTTTGGGGTATTCTGGATTTAGAAAACTAAAATTAGCAAAACCAAATTCTATTTCCATAATAGCATATTTATTTTCAATTTTTGTAATGATTTCCCATTTTCCAAGACTTTTAAAACAAAGGCTCCTTCCTGGATTGGGAAAACAAAATTATACATAATGAAATTAGACTCAAAAGCTGACACTATTTTAAAATTAAAAAAATATAATTTAAATTTTTTAATACCCGAAACTTATGTTTTTAAAACCGATGAATGGAAAAATTCAAAAAAAAAAATTATTAAAATTATACAAAAAAAATTTAAATCAAAAATTGTTATTAGATCTTCTTCGTTTGATGAAGACTTAAAAAATCAATCACAAGCTGGAAAATACTTATCAATTTTAGGGGTAAATTCTAGTAACAAAAAAAATTTAGAAATTTCAATTGATAAAGTTATAAACAGTTATAAAAAAAAAAATCAGAAAAATAAAGTAATCATTCAAAAACAAATCACAAAAGTATCTATGAGTGGTGTTATTTTTACTCATGATCTAACAAATGGGTCTCCATATTATATCATTAATTATGACGATAATTCAAAAAAAACTGATACAGTTACTTCTGGACAAGGTAAAGACTCAAATAAAAAACTAATTATTTATCGAGAAGGATTTACCTCTTTAAAATCTAAAAGATTTCAAAAGTTATTAAATTGTGTTCAAGACTTAGAAAAAAAAATTAAAAATATATATCTTGATATAGAGTTTGTAGTAGATAATAAATTAAAAATTTATTTATTACAGGTAAGAAATATTTCCACTATATCAAAATGGAATATAGATAAAAAAATTATAGATAAAAAAATTAAGACTGATAAAAGATATTTAAATAGATACTTTAAGAAAAAAAATCAGATCTTATCACAAATGTCTGATTGGAATCCTGCAGAATTAATTGGTAAAAATCCAAAAAAATTATCTTCATCCATTTATGCAAATTTAGTTACAGATAAAAGTTGGGCTATAGCCAGAGAAAAAATGGGTTATTCTAAACTTGTTGATAAAAAATTAATGAAATTATTTTCAGGAAAACCATACATTGATGTAAGAAAAAGTTTTTTTTCTTTTTTACCAGAACATCTGAGCTCTAGAGATAAAAATATAATAGTTGATTTTTGGGTAGAAAAATTGAAAAAAATCCCTTTTCTACATGATAAAATTGAATTTGATTTAGCAGTAACAGCTTATGATTTTGAAATTAAAAAAAAATTAAAAAATTATTTACCAAATAAAATAAGCTCTAAAATCAAAAAAAAATTAGAATTTTTATACAAAGATATCTTTCTTAAAAACATAAATAAAAATAGCAGTGCAAACTTAGATAAAATCTCACAAAAGATTAATTACTTAAGTTTACTGCAAAAAAAATTTTCTATTAAAAATTCACGAAATAAAAATATAGAAAATATTAAATTGATTCTTAAAAATTGTAAACAATATGGAATTATTCCTTTTGCACAAGCAGCAAGACATGGTTTTATTGCAAAAGGGTTAATAGACTCATTAGTAAGTAAAAAAGCTTTAAGTCAAAAAAGATCAATAGAATTACAAAAAAATATAAACACAGTTACATCAACCTTTCTTGAGGATATTAATTTAGTAATAAAAAAAAAAATAAAAAAATCATTTTTTTTTAAAAAATATGGTCATTTGAGACCTGGATCGTATGATATTACATCTAAAAATTATAGAGAAATTAGAGATACATTTTTTGAAAAATCATTTATTCCAAAAAAACATGAATTTGAATTAAATATTAAAGAAATAAAAAAAATTAACATTTTATTAAATAAAGAAAAAATTAGTTTAAATCCTAAAACATTAATAAATTATATTATTAGATCAATTGAATTAAGAGAATTTTCAAAATTTATTTTTTCAAAAAGCATAGATAATATATTTAAGTTGCTAATCAGAATTACTCCTATTAGATTAAGAAATAAAGATATAATTTCATATTTTACAATTAATGAAATTTTAAATAATCAGATAAGCTATAAACTTTTTTTAAAAAGAAAAAATGAATACGAAAATAATATAAAAATATTTTTACCAGAGGTAATTAAGGATAACAGCGCATATGACGTAATTCCATATATGTTTAATGTCCCGAATTATATTACTAATAATAGAGTAACTGGAAAAGTTTTAAACTTAGATAATAATTTGAAATATTCTCTAGATAATAAGATCATTTTAATTGAAAATGCAGATCCTGGATTTGACTGGATTTTCACAAAAAAAATAAAAGGTTTTGCCACTCAATTTGGTGGTTCTAATTCTCATATGGCTATAAGATCTGCAGAACTAAATATTCCTGCTGCAATAGGGTGCGGTCAAAAAAAGTTTGATGAGTTAAAAAATAGTTCAAAAATAGAAATAGACTGCTTAAATAAAAAAATAATAATTCTTAAATAAATGAAAAAAAAAAAATACCAACCTGGATTATTGTGGATTACAGGACTTTCAGGTTCTGGAAAAACAACTATATCTAAAATAATTTATAATAAATTAAAAAAAAAATACTCCAATATAATTCTATTAGATGGCGATATATTAAGAAATAAGTTGAATATAAAAAAATCAGATCATTTTTTAAGTAACTCCAGAACAAAAGTTGGTCTAATGTATGTTAATTTATGTAAGAAATATATAGATGATAAAAAAAAATTTGTAATTATTGCTACAATGTCTTTAAAATCAAAAGTCCATAATGAATATAAAAAAATTAAAAATAATCATGACATTTTTTTAGATGTTCCAATGAAAGAACTTAAAAAAAGAGATCCAAAAGGTCTTTATAAAAAGTTTAAGAATAAAGAAATAAGCAATATGGTTGGATTAGATATTCAATTTGATAAACCTAATAATCCAAGTTTATATTTAAAATGGAAAAAAAACTTATCAGCTTTTAAGATTAGTAAAAAAATTATAAAATTAATTAGACATGAAAATACAAAATCGAAAAATTTCTCTTAAAAAGCCTCCTTTTATAATTGCTGAGATTTCAGCTAACCATAATAATAATATTGAAAGAACTCTAAAATTAGTAAGAGAAGCTAAAAAAGTTGGAGCAGATGCAATTAAGCTGCAAACTTATAAAGCAGATTCGTTAACTTTAAATTCTACCAAGTCTCAATTTGTAATTAATGATAAAAAAAGCTTGTGGTATAAGAAAACTTTATTTGATTTATATGAAAAAGGTTCCCTTCCATATAGTTATTATAAAGATATATTTCGAGAAGCAAAAAAAAATAACATTATTTGTTTCAGCACTCCTTTTGATGAAACATCGGTTGATTTTTTAACAACTTTTAAGGTCCCAGCCTTCAAAATTGCATCTTTTGAAAATAATCACTTTCCGTTAATTGAAAAAGTGATTTCTAAAAAAAAACCAATAATCATCTCTTTAGGGGCAACGACTTTAATTGATATTATTAACATATATAAATTTTTTAAAAAAAAAAGGTTTAATAATTTTGCATTTCTACAATGTACAAGTTCATATCCAGCTAAAATTGAGGAAAGTAATATTAAAACCGTCTTGGATTTGAGAAAGAAATTTAAAATTGAAATAGGTTTAAGTGATCACACCCCAGGTATTGCTGCTGCAATCTCAGCAATATCTTATGGTGCAAGCATAATCGAAAAACATTTTACATTAGATAAATCTGGAGGTGGATTAGATGATATATTTTCTATGGATCCAGAAGATTTTAATCTTTTAGTGAAAGAGTCAAAAAATGCTTGGTTAAGTTTAGGAAAAATATATTATGGTCTGACTAAATCTGAGAAAAGACATAAAGTTTTTAAAAGATCCATATATGCAAAAAAAAATATAAAAAAAGGAGAAATTTTTTCTGAAAAAAATTTAAAAGTTATAAGACCTCATTATGGTCTTGAACCAAAATTTTATAAAAAAATATTAGGTAAAACTTCAAAAAGAAACATCAGATATGCTTCTCCTCTAAACAGAAAAGATCTATAATCTTAAAAAAGTTTTTTTGTTAGCTTATTTATTTTTTTATCACTTGTATAAATTTCTTTGAAAACTTTTGAAGTTTCCTCAGGGGATTTTTTAAAAGCAATTCTCAGTATGTTCATCCAGTTAATATTATTATTTTTACGTACATTTTCTATATTGCTAATTACATTTAAGTACCGGATAGATAAGTTGTTCCTTATTTTGTAATAAGTAACTATACCTGTTAAGGTATTAAGTTTACTATAGCCATTTTTTTCGAAAAAGTGTGATGATATACGATTTATTTTTTTAACTTTAGCTATCAATATACAATTTATATTTATTTTTTTTTCAAATAAATTTAAACAATAAGATCCAATATTCTTATTTTGATTTTCATTCATTAAAGCTACAGATACAATTATTGTATCTCCTAATATGTCACCTCTTATATAACCAATTTTTGATTTGCCTTTATAACAAGTAAAATAATATTTATTTTTGTAATTTTTCTTAAACCATTTATTATGATCATCTATTTTTATTTTTTTTGAATTATAAGAATTTTTTCTATTATCCAGATTATTTCTAAGATCAAAATAAATTTGTTTATCTAATAAAATTGTTTTTTTAATATTTATTTGTTTCATTTATGTGTTAGTCTATAATAAAATTCTCACGAATAGGAACCTCTTTTTTTGAAAGATACTTTTTTGCCTTAGCTGGAGTGTGTTCTGTAAAATGATACATGCTTGCAGCAGCAAAAGCATCGGCACCATTTTTATATGCCTCATAGAAATGTTCATAATTACCAGCGCCCCCAGATGCAATTATAGGAACATTTACCAATGAAGATGTAAGTTTAATTAGTTCATTATCATATCCTTTCATCAATCCATCATTATCAATACAGTTAATTACTATTTCCCCAGCACCTCTATCAACACATTCTATTAATAAATCTTTTAATTCTTTTTCTGAACTAATTTTACCTAAATTATAATAACATACATATTTTCCATTAATTTTTTTCACATCAATTGAAATAGTAATTGCTTGGGAACCAAATCTTTTTGAAGCCTCATTAATTATGTTAGGTTCCTTAAAAACGATACTATTAATTGCAATTTTATCAGCACCACATGCAAAAAGATCGTCCATCTGAGAAATTGTTTCTATTCCACCTCCTATTGTTATTGGAACACTCACACAATCAGTAATGCTTAAAATAAAATCCCTATCGATTATTTTATTATTTCTAGAAATATCAAAAAAAAATATTTCATCTACATCTCTAGAGTTGTAGATATTTATTGTTGTAAGTGGAGATCCAGCAGCTCTTTTTTCATTTTCAAATTTATTACCTTTTACAAGGGTTGAACCGTTCCAAAGCATCGTAGTAATTATTCGCACCTTAAGCATTAATAAAATTTTTAAGTATTTGAATTCCAGCTTTTGAACTTTTCTCTGGGTGAAATTGAGTTCCAAAAATATTTTTTTTATTTATGATTGATGGAAATTCAATACCATATTTGGTTGTTGCTATTATTTCTTTAGAGTTAGCCACTTTAAACGAATAACTGTTTACAAAGTAAAAATTTGCATCATGAGTTAAATTTTCAGTTATTAAACTTTCTTTTAAAATTTTTATATTATTCCATCCGATATGTGGAAGTTTCAAACTATACTCATCTGCATCTATTTTTATAACATCCCCTTTTATAATATCTAAACCATTTGATTTTCCATGTTCATATCCATATGAACTTAAAATTTGCATGCCCACACATATTCCAAATAAACTATTATCTTTATTTGTTAAAAAATTTTTGATAGCACTATCCCAATTAAATTTATTTATTTTATCGATTGCATTTTTGTACGATCCAACTCCTGGTAAAAATACCTTATTAAATTTATTAATTAAATGTGGATCAGCAATGATTTCTGCCTCAATATGAATTTTTTTTAAACTATTATAAAGAGAGCGTATATTTCCAGTTCCATAGTTAATAATAGCTACCTTAATTGTCATACTTTAATTTTATTAAAGAACCATCATCAAGTTTAATTAGTTTTCCACTTTGATCTGTTTTAAATATTTTTTTATTAGCAAAGTTGTCACAGATGTTAACAAATTCTTTTTCTGTAAATCCTATTTTAGATAAAATTTTTTCTAAAGATTTTCCCATATATGATTTAGGAAATTTTCCTTCTAGTTTTTGTGCAAGATTAATAGCATTTTCACGTGTTATTTTATTTCTTCTAATCATATAACTTAATTGATCAGTTGCTCTTGCAAAACCAAATTTAAGATATTTGAAGTAATCATGAATTCCATGTTGATAATTATCAATTTTTTCAAAATCAAAATAACATCCTTCTAATTTATTTTCATAACCTAAAAATCCATTTTTCTTTGAAATTTCGTAGTTTCTTAATGAGTCCCATCTTTCGTAAAATCCAAGAAAAATTCCAGTGATTGATTTTTCTTCTAAAATCTCTTTACTTGGGTAGTCGTAGATTTCTAACTCATGTTTTTTAAAATTATAATTTTCAATTAAATCTGAAACTCTAAATCCAATAAGTCCACCAAACTCCTCCATCCATTTTTGATCTAAAATACTGTTATTCAGTGAATCTTTTGGTCCACCATACTCCATTTGAGGGTTTTCTCCCCACAATATAATAGGAATGTTATAAGCAAGAGCAAATTTTACAGGTGCAGTAAAAATAGAAACATGTTCTGGCCAAGAGATGTCTCCTAATAACTCAAGTCCAATTTTATTTATTTTAGCTCTAACTTTTGAATTATTTGAAATTTCAATTACATCAAAACCAATTTTTTTAACATTTTCTAAATTATATCTCCCAACATCTGACAAATCACAAGTTGAAGCTGTAACAAATACTGGATTTAAACCTAACTCTTTTGCTCTAATAATTTGATAAGTACTATCCTTACCACCACTACCTGGCACTACACAGTTCCATTTATCTTTGTCTAAATTTTTTTCTCTTATTATTTTTAATAATTCAAATTTTCTTTTTTGCCAGTCAATTTTCTCTTGCAAGTCAAAGCTAAGGCAAGCATTACAAATGCCCTCATTGTTAAGGTATTGATCTGGTCGTGTATCTGGCATGATACATTTATTACAGTAATTCATAGATATTTTTAAATATAGTACTATATAAATATTAAAGCTTATAATGAAATTAAAAATACATTCAAACAAAATTATTCCAATTATACTTGCTGCTGGGCGTGGTTCAAGAATGGGGGTGTTAACAAAAAACAAACCTAAATCATTTATTAAAATTAATAAAACGAAAAGACTTATCGATAAAGTTATTGAAAATTTTGAGTCAATGGGTTTTAAAAAAATAACTTTAATTACCGGCTATCAAAGCTACCAATTTAATCAATTTAAAAAAATTAATAAAATTAAAAATGATAAATGGAAAACGACTAATATTTTTGGAAGTTTAATTTGTGCTGATAAAATTTTATCAAAATATCAATGTATAATTTCTTATGCTGATATTTTTTATGATAAAGAAGCAATAGAAATATTACAAAGATCAAAAATAAAAAAAGGAATAGTTATTTTAAGTTATAAATTCTGGAGAAAATATTGGCAAGAACGTTTTAATAATCCTCTTGAAGATTTAGAAACCTTTAAAGTTAACAATAAAAATCAACTTTTAGGAATTGGAGATAGAACTAATTCTTATAGAAATATTCAAGGTCAATATATGGGTATTTTCAAAATTGATCCTTTTGCCTGGGGTAAGATTAAACAACACTTTTTTAAAGACATAAATAATTTAAACAAAATTGATATAACTGCATTATTTCAATTAATTTTGAAAAAAAATATATGCAAAATATATGTAGAAAATTATAAAAAAAAATGGTTCGAGATAGATAATATTAAGGATTATAATTTATTTAAAAAATCGAAAAAACTATAAACTTCTATAGAGCTGTCATAGTTTGAAAATATATTTAGAGTTTAAAATAGATATGTGTATAATAATTTATATACATAAATAAAATTTATGATAAGAAATTTTTAATTTAAATCTATAATGTTTCAGTAATTTAATCCTGATTTGAATGAATATATATATTCACCTAGAAGTTACAACCAGAGAACTTGATTACAAGCTTTTGTTAGCTGTAATAGCCTCTGCAAGGGGTCATGAAGTTATTATTTCAGATCAAGAGTCAATAATAAAAGGATTGGAAAGAAAATTACTTACTCCAGGTATATTTCATACTAAATCTCTAACTCCTGGTAAAACAAAGATTTTAAAACATACTAAAATTCTTAATGCTGGCTGTAAAATTACAAGTATTGATGAGGAGGGCGGTTTGGTAGATTATGGCTATGATAGATTTGTTAAAACAAGATACAGCTCAAAAACAATTGGACAAGCTTCAGCAGTTTTTACTTGGGGACCGGAAGATTTTAAAACTTTAAAAAAACATTTTCCAAATTATATTAAGAAAATTCATATGACCGGCTCTCCACGTGTAGATTTATGGAGGCCGAATTTATTTAGTTATTGGAAAAAAAAGATTAGAATTTTAAATAAACCGTTTCTTTTAATCCCTTCTAATTTTGGAGCAGGCTTAGCAGTTCAATCATTGTATGAAAGAATTAAAATTAGAAAAAGAGGTGGTTACCTAGATAGAGAGCCAGAATTACTAAATAAATTGATAGATAGAGAAAGTGAACAGTTTAAATTGATAGGATATTTTATTCAGGCAATCAAACACCTTGCACATCAAAATAAAAATTATTTAATAGTTTTACGTCCTCACCCTTCAGAAAGTATAGAAACTTGGAGAATTTTACTTGATAAAATTCCAAATGTCAGTGTTATTGCTGATGATGGGGTATCTTTATGGGTTAAAAATGCTTTTGCAATATTGCATAATGGATGTACCACTGCTCTGGAGGCTTCTTTCTTTAAAAAACCAATAATTACTTATTCACCATTTAAAGCTAATCATTCAAGAGAATTAGCTAATGACCTTGGGCAAAAAGTTACTACACTTCACGAATTATCTAAAAAAGTTGATGATATTTTTTTTAAAAATTTAAAAAAAAACAAAAAAAAAAAAAAAAATAAACCACTTCCTAAAATACTTTTAAAAAAAATTTTTGTGGATGAAAAAGAAACTGCTTCAAAAAAAATTCTTAATATTTGGGAGAATTTAGACAGTAAGGAGCTATCAAAAACCAACAATTGGCTTTTATTTAAGCTAAGTCTAAAAATTATGAAGTTTAATGGAACACTTCATAGATTTCTCAAAAAAGACACTGATAGGAATAAAAATTTTAAATTCCCTCCATTTGAAAAAGATGAAATTCTTCTTAAAATCAAAAAATTAAGAAAAATACTAAAAATTAAAAATGAATTAAGTTGTGAATTTCTTTCAGACAGAACTCTTTTAATAAAGCGTAAATAAAATTTTTTAAATTTGAGCCCAAAGATTCTTAATTATGAAAAATAAAATTATATGGTTCACAGGTTTGTCTGGTGCTGGGAAGACAACATTGGCCAATCTTATAGAAAAAAAATTAAAAAAAAAATTGTTTAAAGTAAAGAGAATTGATGGTGATTTATTTAGAAAAAAAAATAATTCAAAAAAATTTAATAGACGTGAAATTATTAAAAATAATATGTTGATAATAAAATATGTTGAAAATATAAAACATAAATATGATTATATTATTGTATCAGTAATTTCTCCATTAAAAAAAACAAGAATCTTTGCTTATAAAAAATTTGGTAAAGATTATTTTGAAATTTTTACAAAATGTAAATTAACAACTTTAATTGATAGAGATACAAAGAAATTATACGAAAAGGCAAAAAAAAATTTAATAAAAGACTTAATAGGGTTTAATTCAAAAATTAAATATGAATATACTAGTTATAAAAAAATTATTGTTAATACTGATAACGAAACTATTATCCAGTCAGCTAATAAAATTTTCAAAAAAATATCTGAATGAAAATATGTTATTAAGCAAATACTGCGATACTATCGATTAATGCAAGTGTAATTCAAATTGTTAAAATATGTGAAACTTTTTAAGAATTAAAAAATCAATTTACCTTGATAGCAAAAAATTCTTCAAGTGTTAATATTTTCAATTTTTATAATGTTTAAATAAAATTTAAATTAGGAAAATTAAATTCTTTAAAAATTTACCATTGGAATTATAAATGAACAATATGAAAAAAAAAAATTTTATATTAGTTTCAATGAGAGAGGATTATTTTTATAATAAGAGTGAGTTGAGATTGGGCATAGATAAAAAACTTATAGATTGGATTCTTACTTTAGGTTTTAACCCAATTCTAATTACAAACATAAATATTTTGAATTTTTTTAATTATCAAAGCTTACCAAAAATTAAAGGTATAATTTTAAGTGGAGGCAATGAAATTAACAAAAGATCATTAAGATACAGAATTGAAAAAAAACTTTTGGATATGTCTAGAAAAAAAAAGATACCTCTTCTGGGGATTTGTCATGGCTTACAATTTATTAATTCTAGCGAAGGAGGTTCCCTGAAAAAAGTCAATAACCATGTACGTATTAAACATAAAATTAAAAGTAAGTATGACTATCCATTAAAAGTTAATAGTTATCATGAATATAGTATTAATAAATTAGGAAAAAACTTTCAAGTAATTTCCAAATCCAATGATGGAGAAATAGAGGCAATTGGACATAAAAAATACAATTGGCTTGGTTGGATGTGGCACCCTGAAAGAGATAAAAAATTTGACAAAAAACTTATTAAAATTGCTAAAAACTTTTTTAGTTCACGTAAATAGGAAATATAGATTAATAATCATATTAGTTTATTTATCGTAACATGAGGAAAAATAATTCATGTCTAAATTTATGTTATGTTTTTATATTAATAATATAATATTATAGATCATGAAAAAAATTCTTGTCTTAGGATATTCTAAAAAAAAAACAAAGATAATTGATAAATTTAGAAAAATATTAAAGATAAAACAAAAAATAGATTGTGAGTTTTTATCTGATAGAACAATTTTATAAGATGAAAGTAAATTTTCTCTCAGAAATAAAATGAAAATTTGTTATTTAGCAAATACTGGAATGCCTTCAAGAAATGCAAGTGCAATTCAAATTGTTAAAATGTGTGAGGCTTTTTCAGAATTAAACAATAATGTAACTTTAATTACAACAAATACTTCAAGTGGTAATATTTTTAATTATTATAACATTAAAAAAAAATTTAAACTAAAAAGATTAAAAAGCTTTAAAAAATTTCCACTTGGAATTAAGTTTTATCTATTTTCAATTTTATCAATAATTGAGAGCGAAAAACTAAAACCAGATATTTATATTACAAGAAATTTTTTTACTTGTTTTTTATTAATATTACTTAAAAAAAAAACTATTATAGAATTGCATCATGGTTTAAAATCTGAATCTAGATTTGTTAGATTTATTGTAAAAAATTTTAATTTTTTAAATTCAAAGCATCTTGTGAAATTAATTGCTATTACAAATTATGCTAAAAATCACTATGTAAGCAAATACTCAATTAAATCTAATAAAATTATTATATTACCCAGCGGGTCATCAATTAAAGAAAATTATCAATACAAAATAAATAAAAAAAAGTTTAATATTGGCTATTTTGGATCTTTATATAAATCAAGGGGATTAGATTTAATCATTAAATTGGCCTCGATAGATTCAAAAAATGATTATTATGTTTATGGTAATAAAAAAAAAGTAAAGCCATCATTTTCGAAAAAAATTAAAAAAAATTTACACTTAAATGACTATGTTCCATATAAAAAAATATCAAAAATTTTATTGAATATGGATTTGTTATTGATGCCGTACACATCTTCAATAACAGTTGCTGGTGATGTTGGAGATATAACCAAATATACTTCTCCTTTAAAGTTATTTGATTATTTATGTGTTGGAAGGCCAATTATTTGTTCAAATTTTAATGTCTTAAAAGAGATTATTGCTAATAACAAAAATGCAATATTTGTTAAAAATTACAAAAATCCATTTGCATGGAGAAAAGAAATAACCAGATTAATTAATAACCCAGAAAAGATGAAAATTATTTCTAAAAATAATTATAGATTAAGTAAAAAATATTCTCATAGCACTAGAGCATCACAAATTTTAGATTTAGTGAAATAACAATAAATATGAACACAAAAAAATATTTTACTGCAGATCACTCTAGAAAAAAAACTTTAAAATATATTAATTGATTTTGGTGTTACTGTTTCATATAAATATTTGTGCCATTTGTAACAATAATTATTCCATATAAAAGTAATTTAAAATATTTATTTTTAGCTTTAAAGTCAGTTTTTAACCAAAGTTATAAAAATTTTAAGTTGATAATTGTCTATGACAATATCTTTAAAAAAGATTTAAAAGAAATTAAAATTTTTTTAAAAAAAAAAAATTATTTTAAAAAATTTAAAGTCAAAATTATTGATAATAAAAAAAATTTTGGAGCTGGAGAGTCAAGAAATATTGCGATAAGAAAAAGTAATTCTAAATATATAGCTTTTCTTGATAGTGACGACACTTGGTCTAGGGATAAATTAAAAATTCAAGTCGAATATATGGAAAAAAATAAATTATTATTTTCCCATACATCTTATAATGTAGTCAACACTAATAATAATTTCGTCTCATCAAGGCCTGCAAAAAAGAAAATTACATTTCAGGACTTAATTACATCATGTGATATAGGTTTATCTACTGTAATTCTGAAATCAAGCTTGCTAATTAAAAATAAATTCTTATTTCCTAAAATTAAAACAAAAGAAGATTATGTTTTATGGTTAAAAATCATAAAAAAAATTAAGATTTTAAGAGGACTTGATATTAAACTAACTCATTATCGTAAAACCGAAGGGTCTCTTTCATCAAATAAATTGCTTAGTCTAATTAATGGATATAAAGTTTACAGAAATTATATGAAGTTTGGAGTAATTAAATCATTCTTTTATTTATTTTTGTTATCTATCAATTCCTTAAAGAAGATAGCAACAAATTATTTCAATTAAAAAAATTAAATCTTGATAAAATTATTTATTAAATTTTCTTAGTTTAAATAATCTCATTCCAATATATAAAGTAAATCCTGCCATAAAAATGCATAATGATAATAATTTAGAAATCTCGCTTATCCTATATCCAATAAAAATAATTAAAGAATTAACAAATAAAAATAAAATAATAGGTGTTATTTTATTATTTCTGAATTTATTGTTAATTACATGATGTAAGTGAGTATTATCTGGTTTAAAAATAGACTTTTTATTTATTAACCTATTAATGCTAACAAAAAGAAAGTCATATACTGGATACCATAACGGCCAAATTAAAAATACAGGATGGATATTAAAACTGTTGTAAAGTTCAATTGTCATAAAACTTATAAAAAAACCAATGAATAAACTTCCAGAGTCTCCACTAAATACTTTAAATTTACTTTTTGAGGGAAGTAAATTTAATATCAAATTTAAGAAACATGCAATCACAAAAAATTTTAATAAGTTCACAGTTTCAATATCGTCAATTAAAAAAATATAATATAAGAGGCAACTTAAAAAAAAGGTTAAAAGCAAACCGTCAATTCCATCAATATAGTTTGTTGCATTTATTAGTAATCCGATAGCTAGTAGTAGAAATGGAATTTTAAATTTCCCTAATTCTATATTTCCCAAGAATTCATAATGACCCAAATCATCTATAGATATTCCATTTAGAATTAAATAAATTGATGGAATTAGTATTAATATAATTTTATTTGAAGGATTTAAATTTATTCTATCATCTATAAAACCCGTTAAACAGACAAAAAATCCTATGGATACTATCAATTCTATATTATGGTTAAATTCA
>Ga0181553_10002275_pt1 | contig 17056 bp, 14 predicted proteins | sample 011ome_17_FD_133753 | JGI IMG/M metagenome (GOLD analysis project Ga0181553, IMG submission 133753) | Coastal salt marsh microbial communities from the Groves Creek Marsh, Skidaway Island, Georgia - 011502XT metaG (megahit assembly) | ecosystem: Environmental > Aquatic > Marine > Intertidal...
TAGGATAGTGCTTCCGGATATTCCACATTGAGCAGCAATACATACATTGGAACCCAATATTACATTATGAGCTATGTGAATTTGGTTGTCTAACATAGTATTTTTACCTATGTAAGTGTAATCAATTTTACCCCTATCAATAGAACAGTTTGATCCAATTCTTACATTTTTATCAACATAAACAATTCCTATTTGAGGTGTTAAATTATTTGATCCCATATTTTTTAAATCAAAACCAAAACCGGTAGAACCAATAACTGTGTTATCTCCAATTGAAACGTCGTCTTCAATCAGAGAATTTTTAATTATGACATTATTTTTTAATATACAATTTTTACCAATTTTAACACCTCTAGAAATTATGCAATTATTTCCTATGAATGCACTTTTATCTATATTGGCAAATTTAGATATTTTAGAATTATTTATAAGCATATAATCGTCATCAACATTTATTTGATCTTCATGATAGTACATGTGATTAATCAAAAGATTATATGATTTTTCTAAATCACTAACTAAATGAATATTTTTAATAAATTGATCATCAAATAAATTATTATTATTTGTAATTACATGGACAAAATCATTTATATTTAAATTTTTTGATGATTTTTTTATTAAAAGTAATGAATTTTTTCTTAAATTATCTAACGACGATATATCAACTATATCATAGTTAGAATTAACTCTGCTTTTTATAATAAAATTATTTAAAAGATCAGGTATAAATTTTGAATTTAATTGATTTTTTATGGGATAAAAGATTTCTCTTTTAAAATCAATAATCATACTTAAAAAACTGAACCTATAGAAAAATTAAAACGCCTTAAATTATCCGAGTCACTTTTTTCAATAGGGATAGCATAGGAAAAGGAAATTGGGCCGACAGCAGATAAAACATCTAATGAAATTCCAACTGAGGTTCTTAATTTAAAATCTTGAGAGATATAATCGTTATCCCATAGAGTTCCACTTGTTGTAAATAGTCTAAAATAAATGTTATCCTTCTTATCAAAAAGAAATGAAGTTCCGTATCCAATAGTGTTAGTAAAGTATTTTTTTCCACCAACATAAATATTATTAGAAGTTCGACTACCTATGCCTCTGTAATCAAAACCTTTAAAATTCTGCCCCCCTAAACTAAAAGAATTAATAGTTTTTAGTCTTCCATCTAATGCTTCACCAACACCGACTCTATTAGAGATATAGAAGTAATTATCAGAGCTATCTAAACTAAAATAATAATCACCTTGATAATTAGCAATTACATATGATGTATCGCTTATATATTTGGGAGCTAAATTTAAAGTTAAACTATTTGAATAACCTTCATTAGGATATAAAAGGTCATTAGTATTATTTTGTGAGATAGAAAATTTCAAAATTGAATTGTAATCAGTACCAATATTATCTGTTATTGATAAATCAGATGTGTTTTTTGGGCTATGACCCTGAATTTTTGATAATCTAAAACCGATAGAAGATGATAGATCATCTGAATATTTAAAGTTTAATGAATAACCTACGTTTTGTTCTTTTGACTTATAACCAAATGATGAAACATAGTCTAAATCGTTATTACTAATATTGTATCTGTTTGAAAGGTTAGGATTATTAATTGGATAATCTATGTAGGAAATATCAAAAAAAGTTGCCTCAGAATTCAGTGAAAAATCAGCTTGGAGTTCATTGCCAGAACCTAAAAAGTTAATATCATTTAAACTTGTTTTTAAGCCTAATCCGAGATCTCCGTTAAAAGTTCCACCTAAAAGGAAATTACCGGTTTTCTTGGATTCATCTATATTAAATACAACATCAGAAGATCCGTCTAAATTATCTTTTATTTCATAGCTAGAAGAATTGATGTAAGGAAGTTTTTGTATAACGTTATTATTTCTCCAATTTAAATTTTGAGATATAATCGCCTGGGTTTAATTCAATTTTTGACAAAAGCGTCTTAGTTTTTGTGATGGTATTTCCATAAAACTCAATATTATTTAAAGTTAAATTTAATGCATCTTTATCAAAAAAATTAATTTTAAAATCAGAGTCAGATCTTTCATATTGAAAATCTATTGTTTTATTAATATTTTTAATATCATTAAATTCATTTAAATCATTAATCAATTCTTCAATTAGGTAATAATCAAAATATCCACCCTGTTGAGAAATTCTATCTTCGAATTCTTTTGTTAAAGAAGAGTATTCCTTAAAGTTAAATAAATCATTTGAAAAAGAATATTTAACTTCAGATAGATTAAATCTTTTATTTTCTTCAATATAAAAATTTAGCTCATAATTATTAAAGAAATTCTTAGAAATATTATATGAAACATCAACATCATCAAAACCTTTCTTTCTGTAAAAATCTTTTAAAATATTTATATCATTTTGAAATATAGCGCTATTTATATTAGAACCACTTGTAAAAAAATTATAAAAATTTACTTGTTTAGAGTTTATTTTTGATAAAAGGTATTTATTTGAAAATGATAAATTGCCATAGAATTTAATAGATTTAATTTCTACTCTATTGCCCTCTGTAATATCGTAAATTAAATTAACCCTATTATCAGAATATTTTTCAGTTGATGCGGTAACATAAGTTCCCTCAAATCCTTGAGATAAATATAATCTTTTAATGAGAGATATATCTTTTTCAATGGAGTTATTATTAAGCAAATTATTTTTTTGAGAAATAAATAAATTAGTTAAATCTTCATCTTTAATATAAATATTTCCATTGATATAAACATTCTCAATTAATGGAGTCTCAAATAGACTTATAATATAAGTATCTAAATTTTCCTCATAAGAAACATCATAAATTAGCTCAGAATTAAAAAGAGCTTTAATTATTGAGTTTAATTCAAACTCATCATAATTATCTCTATCGAGCGGTAATGAAGAAATTTTATTAAGATCTTCTAAAGTAAGTTTATTTAAACCAATAACTTCAATATTTTTTGCAGATATAATATTAAAAAAAACACTAAATATAAAAATTATTATAGTTAATGAAATATTTTTCATAAGCTGTTCTCCAATGAATATATATAGTTAGTAATCTTATGAAAAGTATTAAGTTGAATACCCTTTTGTTTGAAATCTAATCTTGAATTAATATAATCTAAGATCATATTATATTGCAATTCATTTTCTAAATATAATTTTTGAGCTTTATTATTAAGTATCATGAATTTAATTCTTTCAGAATGAGGCAACAATATAAGTTTATTAAAATATTTGAAAATTTTAAATCTCATATCTAATTTTTTCCTTAAATCAAAAGATTTTTTTAAGTAAATTTTTCTGCTATTTATTTTATAACTAACATCAAAACAAAGAGATAATGGTTTAACTAAAGGAATTAACATATCATTATCGAAGCAGTTCAAAGCTATTGTGGAGTCTTTATATAAAATGATACTATGAATAAATGCTTCCCTTGAAATAACAAAATTAATTTTATTTATATCAATTTCAAAAATTGATGATAATTCATAAATTTCAAGAAGTTTATTTATAAAATTTGATGAGTCTATTAAGTTATTTAAACCCATCTTCCATTTAGGATGCGATAAAACTTGCTTCTTATTTACGCTATTAAGGTCAATTTTTTTATTAAAAAAAAAAGGTCCGCCAGAAGCAGTTATATATACGCTATCAATTAAATCATTTTTTAAATTGGAATTTAATAAGGAAAAATGCTCAGAGTCTAAAGGGATAAAATAGTTTTGCGATTGTTTAATTTTTTTTATAAGAAGAGATGACCCAGCAATTAACATCTCCTTATTAGCAATTGCTATATATGAAAAATTTTGATTTTTTAAAATTAAATCTAATGTCTTCAAAGAATTAGAGCCATAATCAAGAAAATAAATTATTTTTAATGGTGTAGTTTTAATATAGTTATTGAAATCATTAATATGCTGGCTATTAGAGATGCAAAAATATTTTCTGACATTATATTTTTCTTTTTGAACTAATAATTTCTTAATATTATTTTTACAAATGATTGCATCAATTTTAATAGATTGTTTATAGCAAAAATTAAGTAACTTAGAACCAAGTTTACCAGTTGAGCCAATTATTAATATATTATTCTTCATAATAAACTAAAAAACAGAATAGCAGATGGAAATAATATACTATCCATTCTATCTAATAAACCGCCATGACCTTTAATGATATTAGAAAAATCTTTTAAATTATTTTTTCTTTTAATATATGAAAAATAAATATCACTTAAAAAAAAAGAAGCAGATACTAGGATTGAATAATATATTTCGAATTCAAAAAAATACAAAACTATTGATGAGATCATAAATGATATTACTGTTCCAGACCAAGTTTTATTAGGGCTAATTTTAGGAACTATTTTTGGACCTTTAATTAATCTTCCAATTATAAATGCACTTGTATCATTGATAAAACTAAATAGAAAAACTAAATAAAATACTTTTCTAACAACCAAGTAAAACTAAAAAAATAATAAAAAACTAACAAATATTAAAATTATAAAATATGTATTTAAATATTTTTTATGAATAAATGTTAAAAAAAAAAATAAGAATAATATAATGTATAAAGAATAAAAGTTTTCAATAAAGTATAAATATATTGACAAAAAAGATAATGGTAACAAAAAAAAATTATACAAAGAAAAAACTAAAATTTTTGATTGATAAACTTCAAAAAGAATAAATACAAAAATTAGAATTAATAAAAAATAATCGAGTTTAAATATATATGAAGCTATAATAATGAGTAACAACGCAGTGCCATTAACTACTCTATTTAAATCAAATACCAAATTTTCTCTCAGTCTTTGAATATTTAACGTATAAATTACTAATATCTTTATAGGTGATATCTGGCCATAATTTATTAGAAAAATATAATTCAGTGAATGAAATTTGATAAAGCATAAAATCGCTTATTCTTTGATATCCACCTGATCTAAATAAAATATCAGGGTCTGGTAAATTTTTAGTCATAAGATATTTATCTAAATTACTTTTAATGTTACCGTTTAATTTAATTGAGGCTTCTTTAATATCATTTCTACCACTATAATTTAAAAAGATATTTAAAAAATATTTGGAACTTTTATTAGACTTTTCAATATCTCTTAGGCTATTAATAATTTTTTCACTTAAGAAGCTAAGATCGCCAATAAAATTAATTTTATATTCAAATTTATGTTTATCGAATTCTTTAATAAAAAAATTACAAATTTCTGTAAAAGCTTTTAAAAAGCTAGCTGAACGTTGTAAATTATTATTAGATAAAGCAAAAGCTGATATGTATTTAGTATTGTAGTTTTGGAAAATAAACTCAGAAAGCTTAAATAACTTCATAGCACCTTTTTTATAACTATGTTTTTTTGAGAAATTATTTTTTTTTGCCCACCTATTATTTCCATCCATAATCAAAGCAATATGATTAGGGTATTTATTTATAATCAAACTTTAATAATTTCAGACTCTTTAGATTTATAAAGAGTGTCTATTTTACTGATAGAGAGATCAGTGTTTTTTTGAATTTCATCTTGATATCTCTTAGAGTCATCTAAAGAAAAATCTTTATTTTTTTCACCATTTTTAATTTCATCAATGTATTTTCTTCTAATGTTTCTAATGGATATTTTAAATTTTTCGGCAACATCAGCTACAATTTTTACTAATTCTTTTCTTCGCTCGGCAGTAAGTTCAGGAAATTTAAGTAAAATATTATTTCCATCAGTTTGGGGATTTACACCTAGGTTGGATTCTAATATGTTTTTTTCAATTATTTTAACCAAAGAAGCATCCCATATACTCACATTTAAAGTCATATTATCTATATTATTTATATTTGATAGCTGGGTTAATGGCATTTTTGAACCATAACTTTCAATTACAATAGATTTTAATATTTCTGGTGATACTCTACCCGTTCTGATATTTTTAAATTCATTTTCAAGTGCAACGCTTGTGTTGCTCATTTCTTTTTTACAATTTTCAATAATTTCCATGGTTATTCTATAATAGAATATGATCCTTTCCCGTCAATTATATCTAAAATATTAGATGATTTTAATATTGAAAAAATAATTATTGGTATTTTTCTATCTTTAGCCAAACTTATAGCGGTAGTATCCATAACTTTTATATCTTTATTAAGGTAGTCAGAGTAAGAAATCTTAGAAAACTTTTTTGCGTCGCTAAAGTTTATTGGGTCTTTATCATAAATACCATCAACTTTTGTTCCTTTAAAAATAATATCAGATTTCATTTCTGACGCACGTAATACAGCGGCTGTGTCTGTTGAGAAAAAAGGATTACCAGTTCCAGATGCAAAAATCACAACTCTGTTTTTATCAAGATGTCTTACTGCTCTATTTTTAATATATGGTTCTGCTACTCTATTAATACTAATTGCAGTCATAACCCTAGAGGGAACGCCTATTTTTTCAAGGTTAGACTGTAGGGCAAGTGAATTTATAACAGTACCTAACATACCCATATAATCTGAGGTTACTCGATCGACAACACCATTTGAGAAAGATGAACCACGAATAAAATTACCACCACCTAATACAATAGAAATTTTAATATTTTTTTTGACTAAAACTTTTATATTTTCGGAAAGAACATTTAGTATATCAAAATCAAAACCTTGCTCATTTGAACCAGCTAAAGACTCACCAGAGATCTTTAGCATAATGTTCTTATACATGGCTATATAATGTATAAATCCATTGAACTTATCTTTAGTTCAATTTTATTATTTTTGGATATTTCAATAATATAATCATTTACAGTTTTTTTGGGATCAGTAATTAAACCCTGACCTAGAAGTGTATTTTCTTTAATAAATTTAGATAATTTTCCTTTAAGAATTTGATCTCTTTTATCTTCTGGAGTGTTTTCCATCTGTTTAAGTATAATATCTTTTTCATCATTTAATATTTTTTGATTTATTGAGTTTTCATCAATACCCATCGGCCTCATTGCAGATACCTGCATAGGAATAACTTTTAGTTCTTCAATAATATTTGAGGTGGTTTCTAAGTTATCTGTTTGAATTTCAACTACAGCTCCGATTTTTGAACAATTTGAATTGTATTTGTTATGAAGATAAGAGACAAAAATTGAGTTATTAGAATTATATTTCTTATAGGAAATAATTTGAATATTTTCTCCAATTTTAGATATTAAATCAGTTAGAACAGATTTAATATCCTTGCCATCAATTAGAAGTGAACTTAAATCATCAAAACCACCAGCATTTTTTATGTTTTGATTTTCATTTATATGTTTAGTTAAACTTTCAGCAAAAATCAAAAAATCATAGTTTTTAGCAACAAAATCTGTTTCGCAATTTATTTTACAAACAGCAAAAGAATTTAAATTATCCTGATTAAAGAAAGAAATTACACCCTCATTAGTAGCTCTATCTTGTTTTTTTTGAGCTTTTAAAATTCCCTTTTCTCTTAACCATTTAACTGCTGCATCAAGATCGTTATTGTTTTCTGAAAGGGCCTTTTTACAATCAACAATACCACTACCTGTCGATTCACGTAATTGTTTTATTAATTCCATACTACTCATTTATGCTTCCTTCTTCTTTTTCATTTTGACTATCAGTGGATGCAGAGATAGATAAAACTTTTTTAAAATTATCTAAGATAAATTGGACTGATTTGACACCATCATCGTTAGCAGGAATTGGGTAGTCAATTAAATCTGGATCGCAATTGGTATCTACAATACCTATTATTGGAATATTCAATTTTTTAGCTTCTAAAACAGCTATGTGCTCTCTATTTGTATCAATTATAAATAAGACATCAGGGGTTGTTTTCATTTGAACAATACCTCCTAATGTTTTTTCAAGGCGTGTCTTCCTCTTTTCAATATCAGAGAGTTCTTTTTTTGTAAAAACTGTTTCTTCAGATGAAAGGATATTTTCATATGATTTAAGAGTATTAATTGAGTTTTTAACAGTATTCCAGTTAGTAATCATACCCCCAAGCCATCTAAAATTAACATAAAAATTTCCAGTTTCTTTAGCTATATCTTGTACTAATTCACTATGTTGTTTTTTTGTTGATACAAATAAAAACTTTTTTTTGTTTTTTGCAGACTCAAGAGCAAATTTAAGAGCTTTTTCAATTAATGGTAAAGATTTTCTTAAATCTAAAATGTGAGTACCATTTTTTTCACCATAAATAAATTTCTCCATTTTAGGATTCCAACGTTTTTTGTTATGGCCAAAATGAGAGCCGTTTTTTAGTAGTTCTTCTAAAGATATTTCAATATCCATATTAACCTCCGGTTATACTTCAGCTAATAAGTAGGAAACCAAAATGGCACCGGGTAGTTTATTAGCCTGTTTTTTTGTATTTTTTATAGGATTCTAAATCAAAGGCAAGTATTAATTAAGAGAAAGTGAAAATACTTTGTCAGATTTAATGAGTTTTACATTTCCGATTTCATTTTGATTATCAAAGTTAATTAAATCGTCATATGAAAAATAACTAATTTGACTCAAAATATCATCCTCTTTTAAAACAATCAAATTATCAACATTTACATTGAAAAAATCATTTTTGATTTGGGTTTTAATTTTACATTTGATGTAATTTGCATGGAGAGATTTTGCATCTATTGAATCATTAAATACTCTTAATTCAAAAAAACCACTTTCATTAAATACATTTAGAAAAATATATCTTTTACCATTTTTGGTTGTTTTATATTGAACTTTGATGACGTAAAAAAAGAAACTATCTTCAAATTCAATTTTATTATCAATTACTTCTTTAAATGAAGATTTATTAACTTTATTCAAAATTGAAATTTGTTTTTGTTGTGAGTATAAAAAACCAAAACTCTCAAATTCAGCATTAATATAATTAATCTTATCATATCTTTTATTTAGAAAATAAGAATTATCATTTGTTTCTTTAAACAATAAAGAGTTTTCTTTTTTTTGTATTATGTACTCAACATTAGCAAATAATTTGGACTGATCCTTATCAATTGATTTAAATGCATTTGCCAAAATAAGTTTTTCAATTTGTCTTTTATTTAAAACTGATCTGGAAAGTCTATTGTTAAAATCAGAAATACTTTTATATATTCCATTTTTTTTTCTTTCATCTAACAATTCTTTCATTGATTCCTCCCCTACCCCTTTAAGGGCAGAGAGCCCATAAAATATTTCACCATTATTAACTGAAAATTTAAAATCTGAATAATTAATATCAGGAGGACTAACTAAAATATTTTGGGAAGATAATTCGTTGAGAATAATAAAAATTTTATCAGTATTATTTATGGAGTTATTTAGAAGTTCACAATAAAATTCTAGAGGATAATGGGCTTTTAAATATGCTGTATAATAAGTGATAAAGGCATATGCAGCAGCATGACTTTTATTAAAGCCATATTCAGCAAATTTTTCTATTAGAGAGAATAATTTTTCAGCATCTGATTGTTTGATTTTTTTATTCAAAGCGCCTTTAACAAAACCTTCTTTTTGAGCTAAAAGTTCCGATTTAATTTTCTTACCTATAGCTCTTCTCAACAAATCTGCCTGACCAAGAGAATAGCCCGATATAACTTGTGCAATCTTCATAATCTGCTCTTGATAAACAATGATACCGTATGTTTCTTTTAATATTGGCTCTAACAAGGGATGGTCATACTCAATAATCTCAAGTCCCTTTTTTCTTTTAATAAAACTGTCAATAAATTGCATTGGACCAGGTCTATTCAAAGCTAAAACAGCTATAATTTCTTCTAAATTAGTTGGTTTTAGTTTTACCAAAGTATCTACCATCGATGCACTTTCAACCTGAAAAACACCACAAGTTAATCCTTTGCTTAAAATTTCAAAGGTTTTTAAATCGTTAAATGGAATTTCATTTAATTCAATATCAATTTGATGATTTATTTTTATTAACTTTAATGTTTCATCAATGATTGTTAAATTTGCTAATCCTAAAAAATCAAATTTTAATAATCCAGCTTTTTCACAATCCTTCATATTGAATTGTGTGGCCATTATTTCTGAACCTTGATCTTTAAATAATGGTATGTTGCCATAAAGTTTTTCAGAAGAAATAATGATACCGGCAGCATGCGTAGATACATTTCTTAGAGCGCCCTCCATAGATTCAGCTTTATCCATCATCTCGGAATTAGCTAACTCTCCCAATTGTTCACTATGATTATTCTTTAATTCACTAATTGATAGAGGATGAATAGGATTATATGGAATTTTATTAACTAAGCGCTCTACTTCAGAATATGGTATACCTTCTACTCTTCCAATATCTTTCAAAATACCTCTAGAAATCATCGTTCCAAAAGTAATAATTTGTGCAACATTTTGATATCCATATTTTTTTTGAACATATTCAATTACTTCATCTCTACGAGATTTACAAAAATCAATATCAAAATCTGGCATAGATACCCTATCTGGATTTAAAAATCTTTCAAAAAGTAAACCGTATTGAATGGGATCTACATCAGTTATTAACAATGACCATGCAACAATAGAGCCTGCACCCGATCCTCTCCCTGGACCTACAGGAATAGACTGAGTTTTCGCCCATCTTATGAAGTCAGAAACAATCAGAAAATAACCAGAAAATTTCATATTAATAATAACGTTTAATTCATATTCCAATCGATCTCGATAAATCTTTGATTTAATATTAAATTCCTCAATAGCAACATTCTTGAAAATTTTTTTAAGTCTTAAATCTAAACCGCTTCTTGATTGTTGAATTAATTCCTTATCCTCATTGGTGTTAGGATCTGATGAAAAATTTGGTAAAGAAATTGGTTTTTCTTCTAAGAAAAATTGAATTTTATTTACAATTAATTTTGAGTTTTCAATGAGATCTGAATAAGTTTTATTACTAAATAATTCTTTATCATTAAGTGAATATTTATTTTTAATTTTAAAGGAAGAATTTTGTAAATATTCACCATTTTTTAAACAATGTAGTATTTTCATAGACTTAAAATCATGAAGGTTTTTATAAAAACTAAATGATGATAAAAATGAGCTAATTTTTAATTCTTTCGATATTTCGTTTAATAATGAATTATCAAGATTTAAATCATATTCGAAAAATATATCATTTACAAAAATAGATTTTAGTTGTTGTATTTCAAGATTTGCATTTTTTAAATTTTTTTTATTAATAGAAAGTTCATAAAAGTAACTATAAAGCCCTCCTAATATCAGGATATTTCCATTTGAAAATTCAGCAATATTAGAAATACTAAGATTAAAATTACTTTCTGTATTAATTTTAGTAGAGAGAATGTTTAAATTTTTATAACCATCTTGGTTTTTAGCAATAAGTGTTAACCTGCACTGATGTCCTAATGATGTTATATAATCTACATCAATTCCAATAATAGGTTGAATTCCTTTTTTTTGAAGTTTTGTTGAAAACTCCAATACGCCTGAAAGTAACTTATAATCAGTAAGTGCTATAGCAATAAGATTTTTGTCATTAGCAAAATCAACAATATCTTGTATTTTAATATTAGACTCACAAATAGAATAATTTGAATAATTTCTTAGTGGTATCAGCATACAATTAAATTTTTATCATTTATTGTATAAGCTTTGTCAAAAGATTTTTTAAAACTAAGATCATGACTAGCTATTATTGTAGATAAGTTAAATTTTTTTGAAGAATTAATTATCAAATCAATCACTAATTGTGCGTTTTCTTTATCTAAATAACTAGTAGGTTCATCTGCAATTAATAGCTTAGGTTTATTTACTAATGCTCGAGCAACACAAACACGTTGTTTTTGACCATTAGATAACTGATTTGGGAACTTATATTTAAGTTCATTAATATTAAAATAATCAAAAATTTCATTAATATTTTTAAAGTTAGAGCTTTTAAGTTTAATATTATCAATGATATTTAACTCTGAAATCAGATAATGATCTTGAAATATTACACCAATATCATTTTTTAATAATTCAAAGTGGTTAATAATTTTTTTACCATCAAAATGGATATGACCATGATCTGGGTTATCCATTCCAGAAATAATATTTAAAAGTGTTGACTTGCCACAACCAGAGGGTCCAAATAAAAAGGTATTAGAGTTTTTTTGGATTTCTAAATTAATTGATTTTAATACCTCAAAAGTACCAATTTTTGAATAATAAGATTTAGATATATTAGTTAATCGTATAATGCTCATCTTAGAATTAAATTGGGTTTAATTTTAAAAATTCTTAAAATGGGTATATAGGAAGAAATCAAAGTAGCTAATAAAGAAATAGAAATTATAAAAGTTATATCTGCAGTTTTTATACGATAAGGCATAGTAGATAGATATCTAATTTCATTATTCCATAAATCAAAATTTAAAAGTCCTGATAAAATTTTCTCAACTGAATCGATATTGGTTGAAAGGATAATACCCAGTATTGTTCCAAGAATGATTGAAAATATAGAAATTATAAAAGAATTTAGAAAAAATAATAAAGCAATATCTAATTGTTTAACTCCTAGAACTTTAAGTAAAATAATATCTTTAAATTTTTCCTTAATAAAAAATATTTGATTAGATATAATTGTAAAAGATGAAATGATAACAATAAAAAAAAGAATAATAAACATTACATTTTTTTCTGTAGTTAACGCTTGTGCTAATGACTTATTTTGATCGACCCATGTTTCATAATAGTAGTCTTCTAAATCATCAAAATTAAATTCTTGGTTGTCTAAATAAACATCTATGATGGGTTTGGAATTAATATTGTTGAAAATATTAATATCTGAATAAATGAAATATTTATCATAGTCATATACCCCTGTATTGAATATACCTTTCACAATTAACTCATATGAATTTAAAACTGGTCCTAATATAGTCATGGAGGAGCCAGGAATATTAATTGAAAAAACTTCACCAACTTTAACGTTTAATGTTTTTGCCAGTTCTACACCTATATAAACCCAATTTTCTTCAATATCCTGTAGTTCAAATAATCTTTGTTTGATCTTAGGAATTAGATAAATATCATTTTGTGAAATTGATTTCATTAACAAGCCCTCTATTGAATTACTATTCGATGTAATCACTCGTTCTTGATAATTTTTTACAAATGAAATATTTGGGTATTTGTTAGTGAATTCTTCTAATTTAGAGTCATCCATATCATAGATTGTTAAGTCTCCATTAATACCGCTTAAGGAGTCAATTAATTCCTCTCTAAAGCCATTCATAACTGACATTACTGTAATAAGAATTGATATGCCTAGTACCAACGCAGTAGATGATAAAATGGTAGAAATTGAAAATGCTTTATCTTTTTTAAAATTAAAAATATAGGAAAAAGATAGTTTAAGGAGTGTACTGTTCAAAATTATAATTTTCTAATTCACTTTCGTTGATAAAAAGTTTTTCACCTGTTGACCTATTAACGAGTTCAAATTTATTATTTTCGTCATAATTTTTTCCAATAATGATAGTCCATGGAGTACCTATTAACTCTGCATCTTTGATTTTTCTCCCTAAACTCATATCCCTATCATCCAAACTTACATCTTTATATTTTAGATTAAGATATTGATAAATTTTATCAGCAATCATCTGATTTTTTGAATTTGGTGGAATGATAATATTTATTTTAAATGGAGCTATATTAAACGGCCATTTAATACCATTTTCATCATGAAACGCTTCAATTATTGCAGCAGTAAGTCTTGAAACTCCAATTCCATAAGACCCCATATGTGGCTCTACTCTTTTACCCTCTTGATTTAAGACATAGCACTCCAAGGGTTTAGAGTATTTAGTGCCAAAATTAAAAATATGACCAACTTCTATCCCTCGACCAATGACAACATCTGTTTTATTCTTATCAATCATTTCATCAGAAGCCGAATATAAGGAAGTTATTTCTTCATAGCTTTTATTTATTAAATCATTTGAAACTAATGCTGGATCATAAGCTAATTCACTTTCGCCTGTTTTAGCTAAGATTTGAAATTCATGAGATAGGTCACCTCCGATTGCTCCTGTGGCTGCTTTTACTGGTATTGGCTGAAGTCCTAAATCTAGAAATGATTGAAGATAACATCTAAAGAATACCTTGTAAGTTTCAAAGGCACTTTCATGATCTAAATCGAAGCTATAAGCATCTTTCATCAAAAACTCTCTACCCCTCATAACACCAAATCTTGGTCTTATTTCATCACGAAATTTCCATTGAATATGATATAGGTATTTGGGCAATCCCTTATATGAACTAACATAGTCACTAAACAAATCTGTGATAACTTCCTCATTGGTCGGTCCATAAAGAAGTTCATTTTCATGTCTGTCAATAATTCGAAGCATTTCTTTTCCATAGTCCGAATATCGGCCACTTTTTTTCCAAAGTTCAGATGATTGGATAGTAGACATTAAAATTTCGTTACAGCCTATTTTATCTTGATTATATCGAATAATATTTTCAATATTCTTTAAAACTTTAAAACCTAATGGCAACCAAGTATAGATACCAGCTGTATGTTGTCTAATCATTGAAGATCTTAACATTAGCTGATGTGAAATAATTTTTGCCTCTTTTGGAGACTCTTTTAAGGTATTGAATAAAAAGTTACTTAATTTCATTGAAAATAATTAAACAAATTTTGCTCATATTTTAAAAGTATTAATGAACCAATCATAGCTAAGATAAATGAAATTAAAAATTTTATTTTTAAATATGATTTTTTAGGTATGCCATCCTCAAAATTAGACCTTTTGAGCGGTAAAATAATCATAAAAACAATCCACCAAATTATAAATAAAAAGAATAAAAACCGCATTATCTTGAAATATGAACTAAAAATTCCGGTCTTAGAGAGAAATGCCTACTAAAGACTTTCTTAGCAATATCTTCTATTAGCTCAGATAAGTTTTGATCGGTAATTTGATCTTTTATAAAAATTATTTTATTTAAAAAATTTTCAATAATTTCTTTGGAAATGAAATCTTTATCATATTCAAAAGGAAAGCCCTTATCTAATAATTCCATAAACCGAATATCAAAGTTATCCTCAATACCGATATTGATACTTATTATACCATTGTATAAAATTTTTCCGCGTTCATTTAAAAAATTGACGTCTTCCACAATAGATCTTTCTATTATAGGCAGTTTTTGAACTACTATTTGATCAATGACCTTGTGATTTTTTTTCTGAAAATCTAATTCACAAATATCACCACTTAAAAGCAAAATTGATTTAGAGATATTAACAGTTTTTGCTAATTCAATGTGTTTTTTAAGATGCATGTATTCACCATGCATGGGTATGAGTGATTGAGGTTGTAAGTATGTATAAAGTTCTTTCATTTCAATTCTACTTGGGTGACCAGAAACATGAACAAACTCATCATCATCTGAAATAATATTCAAACCTAAAAAACTAAAAGAATTTTTTAAATAAGAAATGGACTTTTCGTTACCGGGTATTTCCTTTGATGAAAAAATTATATTATCTTTATTCGATAATTTTACTTGATTATGAGAATTATTGGCAATCTTCCATAGGGCAGAATTTTTTTCACCCTGACTACCCGTGCAAATTAAAACAACCTTATCTCTATTAAATTCATTAAATAATTTTTCATTTAATATTTCAAAATTATCAATTAATTTTTCTTCTATAGCTGTTGTAATTGCTCTTTTAATACTTCTTCCTACAACAAAGATTTTTTTATCATTTTTTAATGCACTAGAAATAATAGTTTTTAATCTTGCTATATTTGAAGAAAAACAAGTAACGATAATTCTTCCCTTTAAGTCCTTGAATAATTTGTCAAATGAAGGAGTTAACTCGGATTCAGAGCCGGAGGTTTTTTCTATGCCTGCATTGGTAGAATCGCCAATTAGAATATCAACACCATTATTTTTTAAAATATCATAATTTGTTAAATCAAAAGGTGATCCAGTTAAGGGATTTTTATCTATTTTCCAGTCTCCAGTATGAAATAAATTACCATCATTTGTTTTAAAAAATATACCGCAAGGATCAGGAATAGAATGAGTTGTGGGAATAAACTGAAAAGAAAAATTTTTAAAAGTTATTTCTTGATAGTTTTTAATTAAAAAGAATTTTTTTTCAAAATTTGGAATTTTTTTAAATTTATGCTTGATATATGCAAATGTAAATTGATTACAATAAATTGGAAAATCGATTTTATCGAAGTAGTATTCTAGTCCTCCTACATGATCTTCATGAGCATGAGTTAAAATTAGCCCTTTCGGTTTAATTTTGGAGTTAAGAAATAAATAAGGATCAGGAATAGTTATATCTACACCAGGAAGACTATCGTCGGCAAAAGAAATTCCAGCATCTACTAAAATTTGCTCCCCTTTAAACGAGTAAAGATAATTATTGCCTCCAATTTCACCTATACCGCCAATTGGTAAAAAATAATTACCTGATTTGTTGTTTAATATTTCTAATTGCTTCATTGTTTTATAATTGAGAGTAATAAAGTATACCCAAGAGAGTTAAATCATCCCTAAAAATAAAATGCTTATTGTTATGTAGCACATTGTTTGCATAGCCACCAGTAAAAACTACTTTAAATTTTTTATTAAAGAACTTATTTAATTTACTAATATATGACTCAATCATTAATTTATAACCAGTATTATATCCAGCCAATAATGCTTCTTCTGTGTTAGTTCCAATTAAATTATAATGTTTTTTAAAATTTATTTTTTTAATACCTGATGCCAAAGATATCAAATTGGAATAGGATGTTTTTAAGCCAGGTAAAATTACCCCACCTGAGTATTTTTTATTAATTACGACATCTAAAGTAGTTGCTGTTCCTAAATCAATAATCAAATAGTTTTGATATGTCTTATAAATATTATTAATTCCTAAAACATTAATAATTCTATCTGAGCCTACTTGATCTAAATCTACTTTCTTTTCAACAAGAAAGTCTAATTTTTGCTTATTGATATAATAAATTTTTGATTTTAAATTAATAAAATA
>Ga0181553_10002283_pt1 | contig 17014 bp, 21 predicted proteins | sample 011ome_17_FD_133753 | JGI IMG/M metagenome (GOLD analysis project Ga0181553, IMG submission 133753) | Coastal salt marsh microbial communities from the Groves Creek Marsh, Skidaway Island, Georgia - 011502XT metaG (megahit assembly) | ecosystem: Environmental > Aquatic > Marine > Intertidal...
GATACAAAAATCTCTAAAATCTTTATATCTCATTCTATATTCTTTATTGCTACCAGTCAATTCCTCAATTCTATTAAGGTGTTTTGCTGTTGTGACTGACCAAACATTCTCGCAAACATAAGTTTCAATTGGTGTTTTTACAGCAACAGTCGTATTATAACTATAGTATATTGTCTTATCACCTTGTAATTTTTGGTATAAGCTTTTTTTATCTATTTGTGTTTTCATTTTTTCTTCTCCTATTGGTTGTATTATTATTTTAACTCGTATAATAATTTCATTAAATCAACATCATATCTTTTTAATTCTATATGATATTCCATATCTTTTTTTAATTCAATATAATTTTGATATTCTTTTTTATCATAATCTATATCGTTTTCACTTTCCCAGTAATAATTACATTTATCGCTTACAGTTTTTAATATTGCTTTTATTACAGCAAATTCATCATTAGTTAAGTTTACCATTGTTCAACCTCCAGTTGTTTAGCTTAATTAAAAGCTAGTTTATATTATCTAGATTAATTAAAATCTAGGCTTACAAGCTATGGTTGTATCTAGCATTTTTAGATTTACCACCTTGAATTGATTGGTTAATCGAATTCCAAATGCTCGACTTGACTGGCTTGTAATATTTTTGAAATATCAAAGAATTACTATCTAAATCTTTTAAGGCTCTAGATTTATATTTTCTAAATTCTCTGTTGTTTTGAATTCCGAAAGCTTTGTAATTATGCTTTGTTATTTCAAATGTTATTTTTGTTTTCATAAATAAACTTATAATTTAGATACAAAATAAAAGATATAAAATAATTATTTTTATTGCTTAAATAAGCATTGATAATAGCGAGTTATTTGGGTGTGGCGATAATGCACAGGGGAACAAAGCAAGAACATTAGATAATTCTTGCCAAAATAAAACAAATCAAAAAGAATTTATAAAAGTTTTTAGAAATAAATAATGCTTAAATATTAAATATAATTTGTAAAAATAACCTAAAATCTAGGTCAAGCGATTAGAAATTGTCAAGCTATATCGTATATATAATTTAGATATATTTATTATAACTATCTAATTGGTGAGGTTAAAAGCTATAGAGGGTCGACCCAGTTTCAAAAATTTTAATGGGTTTAGCTTGAGATATGGCAAGGGTTTGAGAGGTATTGAAATATTGCTTTTAGTGTTGTTAAGCTTGAGATTTTTGAAGATTGTTTGAGGGCTATTTCTTAATCTATTAGATAAGCTTTATACTCTTAGAGATTGTAAACTAGCTAAGATATTTGAAGATAATTAGTTATATTTTTTATATATAGTTATTATATATATTATTGGTGTTGCTAATTAGAATCATTATAGGGTACATAAGAGCCATGGGGGGTGGTGGGGGTATATATATACTGCTTATACAAAATAACTAGCTTTAGATGTAAACTAGATAGCCTCGCCCTGCTATAAAGATTCACATAAGACTTGCTATATTGCTGGACTGCCCCAGATAGAGATAGGTGCTTCACCCCCTGGAGAGACACTAATTATATTATACACCCTCTTCTGCATTTGTCAACTCTAAATCAAAATAAATGTTGTCAACTAGATGTAAACTTGTTATAATGAATACATGAACAATAACTTTCTACCAACTAACTCAGATAATAAACAAAGAAAACTAACAGACCAACAAAAGAACTTCCTAGCAGCCCTCGGTGGTGTTGCTAAAGGAGATATAAATCTAGCTCTAAAAGAAGCAGGGTATGCTGACAGTTCTAAATCGAATGTAGTTGATTCCCTAAAAGATGAGATTGTAGATGTTGCCACAAAGATTCTAGCAAAGTCTGCACCAAGAGCCAGTCAGAAGTTAGTGGAGATATTAGAAAGTGATGACCCTATACCACAAGTCAATGCTAAACTACAAGCTGCACAGACATTGTTGGATAGAGTGGGTATTGCGAAAAGAGATAAGCTTGATGTTACGCATACAGCAGCATCAGGAATATTTATTATACCTGCTAAAGAAAAATTAATAGATGCTAATGCAGAGGATGTTGAAATAGATGATGAAGAGAAATAGTTCTACTATTCCTTTTGGTTATAAGTTAGGTGAAGATAATAGAACCCTAGAGGTTGTTGATAAAGAAGTATCAGCATTAAAAGAAATTAAGGATGGTGTTAAATCAGGTGCTTTTAGTTTAAGAGGAGCAGTTGAAATATTAGAACATCAAACAGGCAGAAAGTTATCAGCTATGGGTTTAAAGAAAATCATAGACAAAGATAAGCCTGAACCTAAAGTAGAATCAAAAGGATTGTTAAGCAAGAATGGCTGAAGATAAACCAAAGAGACAATATAATTATAGCTATGCTCATAAAGCTAAGATGGCTTCAAGGAAAGCTGTCAAAGCTAAGGAGAAAGAAATAGCTAGACTAAAAAAGAACTTGGAGAATAAGACAAGAAGACTTCGAGATAAAAAAGAAACTTTGAAAGTAGTACAAAATGCCGAAACGAATAAAGAAACCAAAAAAGGTTTGGTCATCGAAGAAGACAAACTTGATACCTTACCTAGTCCTGTTAAAAAACTCATTGAAGAAGAAAAAGAAAGAGTAGTATTTAAACCAAATGCAGGACCTCAAACAGATTTTCTAGCAGCACCTGAACAAGATGTATTGTATGGTGGTTCTGCTGGAGGTGGTAAATCTTATGCTATGTTAGTAGACCCATTAAGATTTATGCACATTAAAGAACATAGAGCATTACTGTTAAGAAAGTCAATGCCTGAATTAAGAGAACTAATAGATAAATCTAGAGAGTTGTATCCTAAAGCTTTTAAGGGTGCAAAGTTTAGAGAAGTTGAAAAGATATGGAGATTCCCTTCAGGAGCTTCATTGGAGTTTGGTTATCTTGATAGAGATGCTGATGTTTATAGATACCAAGGACAATCATATACTTGGATAGGTATTGATGAGTTAACACAGTATCCAACAGAATTCCCACTCCAGTATTTGCAATCACGATTAAGAACAACTAATAATGCAATACAATGCTACATTCGGTGTACTGCAAACCCTGGAGGAGTTGGAGGAAACTGGGTTAAGAAAAGGTATCTAGACCCAGCTCCTCCTAATGAAAGTTTTAAAGGTGAAGATAATATAACAAGAAAGTTTATACCAGCTAGATTAGAAGATAACCCTTATCTATCTGAAGATGGTAAGTATGAACAGATGTTACAATCATTACCTGCTGTACAAAGAAAACAATTACTAGAAGGTAACTGGGATGTTTCCGAAGGAGCAGCATTTACAGAATTTGATTATGATACTCATGTAGTTGAACCTTTTGATTTACCTAGACATTGGGTAAGAGTAAAAGGAATTGACTATGGTTACGCAGCAGAATCTGCAGTAGTATGGGGTGCAGTTGACCCAACAGATGAAACATTAATTATTTATAGAGAACTATATCAAAAAGGTTTAACAGGCGAAGACTTAGCTACTAGAATCTTTGAGTTTGAAAAAGAGGATAGGTTGTCTGTAAGTGGGGTGTTAGATGGAGCTGCGTGGGCAAGGACAGGTGCTACTGGTCCAACTGTAGGGGAAGTACTATCCAGAGCAGGACATAAGCTTAGAAGGGCTGATAAGAACAGAATTCAAGGCAAGATACAAATACATGAAAGATTAAAATTAAACGACAAAGGTCGACCCAAGCTTCAGATATTTAAATCTTGCCCAAACCTAATTAGAGAAATACAATCTATACCTATTGACCCTAACAGACCAGAGGATGTAGATACTAAAGCATCTGACCATGCTTATGATGCTCTAAGATATTTAGTTATGTCTAGACCTAGAGCAACTTCAGTATGGGAAGAAATGTCAAATAAAAAAAGATGGACACCATCAGACCCAACATTTGGATACTAATATGAGAGATAAAATAAAAGAAAGTTTAATGGCACACGCAGAAGGTCATATAAAAAAACATACTGCAAATGTAGAAATATATTTAAACAACTCAATGGGTATTGGAGAGCATTCTGATATATTAGAAACTATTGAAAAAGAATTAGAGATGATAGCTAAATATGATGACCAGCTTCATGTATTAAGAAAGTATTTTTAATGCCTTTATATACTTTTAAAAATACTCAAACAGATGAGGAATATGATGAGGTTATGACATATGAAGAACTTCAAGAATATTTAAAACAAGAACATATACATCAAGTATTTAAAATGAACATATATAGATACTCCGATGGTGGTGGAATTAAAGACCAGTTTACTGACTGGGCTAAAGATGGTAATGTATCAGGTAAAGGTAGCTTTGACCCTTATGGAAAAGGTAAGAAAGGATTTAATAAGTTAAAACAACAACAGGAGGAGAAGAAGGGTAATGGTTAAAAAGAAAATTAAAATAAATACTAAAGCTGTAAGGGAAATAGATAAATATCCTTTAGTTTCTGTATACTGGCTTGACATTTGCTCTGATAGTTCCTGGCAATCGATTGATGGTTGTAAGAAAGCAAAGCTTCCTATTTGTGTTACTAAAGGTCATTTATTAACTCAAGCTAAAGGAGTGACTAGAATATTTGGAGATTATTCACTAGCTGATGAGGAGTCAGGTAGAATTGAAGAGATTGGAAACAGCACTATTATCCCTAATAGTGTTATTGTAGAAATTAAGAAAATAGTTGACAAAGGGTAATAATAACTGTATTATTATATTACTGCACAAATAATTTAAGGAATTATATATGGCTACTTACGACCAGATTAGAGAAGATACAAATCCAGTAATGGATGAAGCAAAAGAAGATGAAACTATTTCTAATCTTGTTGCTAAGATAAACTCTAGATTTCAACAATGTGAAACTACTAGAGAAGATGATGAAGATAGATGGTTACAAGCTTTCCATAACTATCGAGGAAGATATTTTAAAAATGTAGCTTTCAGAGACCATGAGAAATCTAGAGTCTTTGTTAAAGTTACTAAGACAAAAGTACTAGCAGCATATGGTCAATTGATTGATGTACTGTTTGGTGCAAATAAATTTCCATTAACTATTCAAGAAACTAGAGTACCTGAAGGTATAGATGAGTATGCTCATTTAAATCCATTAAAAGAACAAATGGGTATGAATGAAAATGAACAACCTATTCCTGGTGTTGAAGGTAATATGGATTATGTTCCTGGTGAACAACCTATGACAGGATTAAATGGTGGCTTAGGTTTTCCTGGTGATGGAAATGATTTAGCTCCTGGTACAACTTTTAATGATTTAAATAATAATGCAAACTTAGGTTCTTTAGAAAAAGAATATGAAGATGCAGACTTAACCTCTGGACCAGCTCCAAGTCCTGAGATGCCTCAAATTAAACCTGCACAAATTGCAGCAAGAAGATTAGAGAAATTAATCTTAGACCAAATAGAAGAATCAAATGGTAGTGTAGAATTAAGAAGTGCAATCTTTGAAGCTTGTTTACTTGGAACAGGAATTATCAAAGGACCTTTTACTTATAATAAAACTTTACATAAGTATACTGATACTGGTAATGGTAGAGAGTATACACCTGAAACTGTTAAAGTTCCTAAAATGGAATTTGTTAGCATATGGGATTTTTATCCAGACCCTAATGCTAGAAATATGGAAGAAGCAGAATTTGTAATTCAAAGACATAGATTAAATAGAAACCAAGTTTTAGATTTAGCTAACAGACCTTTCTTTGACAAACAAGCAATACTTGAATGTTTAAGAATGGGTGCTAAGTATAATAAAAAATCTTGGGAAACAGATATAGATTTAGAAAAAAGTCAATACCCTGATATTGAAAATAATAGATTTGAAGTATTAGAATACTGGGGAACAATAGATGCATTAAGTGCTAGACAAGAAGGATTAGAACTTGATGAATCAATTGATGACATGGAAGAAGTTCAAGTTAATGTTTGGATGATTCGAGATAAAGTAATTAGAATTGTTCAGAATCCATTTAAACCTTTTAGAACTCCTTATCAATCTTTTGTATATGAAAAAAATCCATATACATTTTTTGGTATTGGTGTTCCAGAAAACATGGATGATGCACAACAAATTATGAATGGTCATGCAAGAATGGCAATTGATAATTTAGCATTAGCTGGTAACTTAGTTTTTGATATTGATGAATCAGCACTAGCTTCTAATCAAACTATGGAAGTATTTCCTGGTAAGATTTTTAAAAGACAAGCTGGTTCTCCTGGTCAATCAATTTATGGATTAAAGTTTCCAAATACTGCTGTAGAAAATATGCAGATGTTTGATAAGTTTAGACAACTAGCAGATGAATCTACAGGACTACCATCTTATTCACATGGTCAAACAGGTGTTCAATCTATGACAAGAACAGCATCTGGTATGTCAATGTTAATGGGAGCAGCATCATTAAATATTAAAACAGTAATTAAAAATATTGATGACCAATTAATTAAACCTTTAGGTGAAGCATTGTTCCAATGGAATATGCAATTCTATGAAGGTGACTTACCTATACAAGGTGACTTAGAAATTAAAGCAACAGGTTCTTCTAGTTTAATGAAGAAAGAAGTTAGAAGTCAAAGACTAACTATGTTCTTACAAACTGTACAGAATCCTGCTATTGCTCCATTTGTAAGAATGTCAGAAGTAATAAAAGAATTAGCTCACTCTTTAGATTTAGACCCAGCAGAAATTTTAAATACTAAAGACGAAGCAGAAATCTACGCAAAAATAATAGGACAACAAAATGCTAACAAAGGAACTAGCCCACAAGCTCCTATCCCTGGTGAACTCGGAGCAATGGGTGGTGATGGAGGAGTACCTCCACAAACTCCAGGAGCAAACAACCCTGGAAATGGCGAAAGCCCAATCGGACCTGGTAATACACCAATGCCAGGGGAGATGGAATTTACTGGACAGACTGAAGAACCTGCCCAATAATGTAAGAGAAATAGTAAAATAATATTAGTGTTGACTACTATAATTAATATTGTTATAATTAAGCAAGGAGTAAAATGAAAAGAATAAAAGCAAAGAAAATGGCAACAGGTGGATTAATGTCAATGCCACCTTATATTGCAAAACAAGATGAAGACAAACAAGGTATTACACCTTATGATGTCAATACTCCTATGTCTGCTAGAAAAGGTTTACCTTCAAGAGCATTAGACAAATCAAGAACAAGATTTAATAAAGGTGGAGAAGCTTTCCCAGATTTAAGTGGTGATGGTAAAGTAACACAGGAAGATATTTTAATAGGTAAAGGTGTTATTAAAAAAGCTAAAGGTGGAATAATGCAAAGAGCAAAGTTTAATAAAGGAGATTTATCTACTAAAGAAATTATTGAAATGAAAAAAATGGAACAACTTGAAGCTATGCAAGATTCAGGTTTACCTTTAACTGATGAACAAGAACAAGCATTAGAAGCTTATAAAGCATCTAAAAGTATTAAAGCACAAGAATTAGCATTAGGTGGAATGGTTGGTGTTGAAAGAAGTAAGTATGACCAAAGACCAGACTATCAAGCATATGCTGAAGGTGATATAGTAGAAGATAAAATGCCTGATGAAGATATGCCACCTATGCAAGAATTAGTAGTAGAAGAAGAATCTTTATTAAAACCAGAAGGTATGGATGATGAAATGCCTATGGATGATGAAGAAGATATTACTGATGAAGACTTAGAAGGTATGGATGCTATTATTGATACTTCAGCTTTATCAGAAGAAGAAGAACAACTATTAGATGAAGCAGTTGAGATGCATCCAGAATTAGAAGCTATCATTCCTAAATTAGTTGCAACAGAATTTACAGAAGATGGAGAAGTAGAAGGACCAGGAACAGGAACTTCAGACTCTATCCCAGCACTTTTATCAGATGGTGAATTTGTATTTACAGCCAAAGCAGTTAAGAATATTGGTGTAGACAAATTAAGAAAGATGATGAAACAAGCAGAAGCAGATTATGATGCTGGTATTCAATCTCAAGAAGAAGAGATGGTATAAAGAATTTATAGAGAAAGGTAACTCTATGAATAGACAAGCTACCTTATAATAATTTTATTATAAGCCCTTGTAGTTTCGTTTTAAACAAAAACACCTACCTTAGCTACCTTCAGTTAAGAAGCCCTAAAGGAGGATACGATGAGTAACAAAAACGAAGAAGGAAGACAAGAAGCCGAAGCAAACCCTTACAACAGAAAAAAATCTTGGCATACAGACGATGCTATGCCACAAGATAGAACCTCTGCTGATGAAGGTTTGTTTGTGCCAAACCCTGAAAGTAATCAAGGTTTATCAAATGCTACTGCCGATGGCAACCCAGATGATAATACTGAGAATACTGATGCAACAATGGATAAGGTTCAAGACTCTGCATTAAATGTAGAATCTAACCCTTATACAAAAGTTGATTATAAGAAAAGATATGACGACCTAAAACGATATTATGATAGGAAGTTAGGTGAATGGAACAGTAGAGAAAGTGACCTTAAAGTTCAACTTCAAGAGAACCGACCTAAGTACCAACCACCAAAATCGAAAGAAGAGCTTGAAGCTTTTAAAAACGATTATCCTGACATTTATGGAGTTGTGGAAACTGTATCTCACTTACAATCGCAAAATGAAGTTAAGACTTTACAAGAAGAGTTAGAAAGTTTAAAGAAAGCAAACATTACTTTACAACAAAAGGAAGCTGCACTTGAACTTTCAAAATATCATCCTGACTTTGAAGAAATAAAAGAGTCTGATGATTTTCATAACTGGGCAGATACTCAGCCAATGGAAATTAAAAACTGGATATATGAAAACAACTCTAATGGAGCATTAGCTGCACGAGCAATTGACTTGTATAAGAAGGACCGAGGACTTGGACTTGATAAAAAAACTACGAAGAAACAACTGAAGAATGAAGGTGCAGACTTGTTGGTTAAAACTAACGAACAAACTCAAGTGCCTCAATCTAAAGAACCTTTCTTCAAAAGGTCTGATATTAAAAAATTATCAGATGAGGAGTTTATGAAATATGAAAAAGATATTTTAAAAGCTCAAAGGGAAGGTAGAATTATAGATTAATTCTATTTTCATTTTTATCAACAACTAACAAAGGAGTAACTACAATGGCTAAATTCGCTGGTGGTTCAACATATAACTTTGGATTAGGTGTTTCAGGTCAAACTAATGGTTTTTTCATTCCTGAAATCTATTCAAAGAAAGTACAAATAGCTCTAAGAAAAGCTGCAGTAGCAGAAGCAGTATGTAACACAGATTACATGGGAGAAATCTCATCTTTCGGTGATACTGTTAACATTATCAAAGAGCCTCAAATCGCAGTAGCAGACTACACAAGAGGTCTGGCTGTAACATCAACTGACTTAACTGACCAAGAACTTGTTCTAACTGTAGACCAAGCTAAATCTTTTTCATTTAAGATTGATGACTTAGAGAAGAGATTCTCTCATGTCAACTTCCAAGCTATTGCTGCAGACAATGCTGCTTATGCTTTAAGAGATGCTATGGATAGCAATATTCTAGCAGCTATTTCAGCAGGAGCAACTGCAACTGCAGGAATGGGAACTACTTCAACTCCAATTGATATTGGATTTGGAAGTGGTGAAGTTGACCCTTTAAACCAAATGGCATTAGCTGCTAAAGTATTAGACGAAGCTAACGCACCTGAAGATGGAAGATGGTTTGTTGCTGCACCTGAATGGTACAATCAACTTTCTAACTCTGCATCAAAACTTTTATCAGTAGACTTTAATGCTGGTCAAGGTTCAATCAGAAATGGTTTAGTTGCATCTGGATTACTTAGAGGTTTTTCAATGTACAAATCAAACAACTTACCAACTAATGACTTATCTGGTGCTACACCTGCTGGTTCAGCAACTGCACCTGAAGCTCTATTCGGTCACATGAGTTCAACTGCTGCTGCGTCAAGCATGAACAAAGTAGAAACTGTTAGAGACACAGGTACTTTCTCAGATATCGTTAGAGGTTTAATGGTATGGGGAAGAAAAGTATTAAGACCAGAAGTAGCTGGTAAAATTATCTACACAATAGATTAATTTTTAATACACTATTGGGTGGGGGTAGTAATATCCCCATCCTATTAATTTAGGAGAAGAATTATGTTAAGTAAATATTGGACAAATAAAATTAATCACTACAAAGAACATCATAAAAAAGAAGTTGTTATTGTAGCTATTATAATTATAATCGCATACATATTATAGGAGAAAACAATATGCCAATGAAAAAAGCAATGCCTGGTGGAAAAATAGTAAACAAAGGTAAATATAAATATGGTGGTAAAGTTCACCGAAATAAAAAAGGTCATGGTGGAGTAATGACTATAGTAATTAAAAAAGATAAAAATAAGAAAAAATAATAATGGGTATAATGTCTTCACCTGCTTGGACTCGTAAAGAGGGTAAGAATCCTAAGGGAGGACTTAATGCTAAAGGTAGAGCTTCTTATAATAAAGGTCGAACTAAGACTGGTAAGAAACGAAACTTAAAAGCACCAAGTAAAGTTGTAGGCAATAAAAGAAGAAAGAGTTTTTGTGCAAGGATGAAAGGCATGAAGAAAAAACTTACATCTGCAAAAACTGCAAGAGACCCTAATTCAAGAATTAATAAATCACTAAGAGCATGGAACTGTTAAATGGCTAAAACTTACTTATCAATGACAAATGAATTACTGGTTGAAATAAATGAACCAGAACTAACAACAGTATCAGGAGCATTAGGTATACAAAAATTTGTAGCTAACTGTGTTAACAGAGCTTATTTTGATATTGTAGATGCAGTTGATGAATGGTCTTGGTTAAAGACTGCAGCACCTCAAGATGACTATTATGGTAATACATATGTAGAAACTGTAGCTGGACAAAGATGGTATCTTATGAAAGCAGGTTCGGCTGATGTAGATACAGATTATGATTCAGTTAACTGGGATGATTTTACTTTAACAACAGAAGGTGTTACAGGTAAGACAGCTCCTCATACAATTAATAAATTAGCATTCACAACTTTATCAGCATGGAGAGCTAACTTTGCTCAAGGTGAAGAAGCAAACAAAGCTAATTCACAAACTTATTCAACACCACTAAGAGTATTAAGAAGTTCAGATGGTAGAAGATTTGGATTATCTCCTATACCAGATGATGTATATAGAATATATTTCTTTGCTTATAATAGACCTACTGAATTAACTAATGATACAGATAAGGTTTTATTTCCAGAACAATACAAACCAGTTTTACTAGCAAGAGCTAGATATTATATTTATCAGTTTAAAGATAATATTGCACAATCACAATTAGCTTTAGATGAATATAAAAAAGGATTACAAAATATGGCTGACCAATTAAACTCTCCTCAACCAGAGTATATGTCAGATGTTAGATTTACATATTTATATTAAGGATAAACTATGCCAACTCAAGGAGCATCAATTACAGTACAAGGTGGCTTGGATTTAGTTTCAAGTTCTCATGCTTTATTTAGAACTCCAGGAGCTGCAACTAAATTACAAAACTTTGAATCATCTACTACAGGTGGTTATAGAAGAATAAGTGGTTATACTAAATGGGGTGGTGCTAGTGGTGTTATACCTAGTGGTGTATCAACTGATACTATTCATGGAATTATAAATTATGCAGATGGAGTAGTAGTTGCTCAATCAGATGATTTATATTTTAGTACTACAGGTACATCTTATGTACAAATAAATAAAGATACTTTTACTGCAGGAGCAGGAACAGTTTCAATTAGTTCAGGTTCACCAACAGTAACAGGAATTACTACAACTTTTACAACATCATTTACTCCTGGTGATGATATTAAAATTGATAATAATTTTTATAAAGTACTATCTATTCAAAGTGACACAGAACTTACATTAGATATTAATGCAAATACTGCTAGTACTCAAAATGGATTAACATATTTTATAGGTGGTATAAGTTCATCTAGTTTAGCTAGTGCAACAACTATACCTAGAAGCAATCAAACTAATGTTAGATTTATTAATTTTGAATCTACAGGTGGTCAAAATGGAACATTATATTTTGTAGATGGTCAAAATAAAATAGGTGAATTTTATATACATGAAGATGGTAGCTATCACTTTGAAGAAATTGAAAGGTCTGCTCCAGTAGGTTGTTCATTAATTGAAAGATATGCTGAAAGAATTATAGTATCTGGTCAAGCATCTAATCCTAGTACAGTATATTATAGCACTAGATTAAAACCTTATGATTTTGAAGGTGCTTCTGCAGGTTCAATTGATGTAGGTGATATAGTAATAGGTATTAAAGTATTTAGAAATAGCTTAATTATATTCTGTAAAAATAGTATATATGAGTTGACAAACCTTGATTCTACTCCTATAATTAAATCAGTAACTAAAAATATAGGTTGTGTAAGTGGCAACTCTATTCAGGAGATAGGTGGAGATTTAATTTTCTTAGCACCTGATGGATTGAGAACAGTTGCTGGTACAGCTAGAATTGATGATGTTGAACTAGGTTCTATTTCAAGAAAAATTTTACCTCTTATAAATAATATACTAAACAACTTTGGAAACTATACAGTTTCTAGTATGGTTATTAGAGAAAGAAGTCAATACAGATTATTCTATTATCAATCTGGTCAAGCAGCTTCTGGACAAAAAGGAATTATAGGAACATTTAAATATAGTGCAGAAGGTATACCTGCATTTGAATGGAGTGAAACAAGAGGATTACCTGTAACAGTTTGTACTTCAGATTTAAATAGTTCAGGTACAGAAGTTATTTTTCATGCAGATGAATCAGGATATATTTATCAACACGATACTGGTAATAGTTTTGATGGTTCAAATGTAGAAGCAGAATTTCAAACACCAGATATGGACTATGGTGATAATGGTTTAAGAAAAAGTTTATATAAAGTTAAAGCTAATATTGAACCTGAAGGAATACAAAACGATTTAAATTTAAGAATTAGATATGATTTTGAAAATGGAGATGTACCTCAACCTGGTAATTTTTCAGTAGGTAATTTAAGTTCACCTTCATTATTTGGTACTGCAGTTTTTGGTACATCAATATTTGGTACAGCTACATTACCAAGTAAAAGTATATTAGTAACTGGAAGTGGTTTTTCTAATAACTTTAAATTTTTTAGTAATGATACTAATGCTCCATATTCAGTAAATGGAATGTTTGTTTCATTTATAGCAGGAGGAAGAAGATAAATTATGGCAGGATATACTAGACAGAGTTCTTTAAATAATGGCGATACTATAACAGCAGCATTATTTAATAATGAATATAATCAATTATTAGCAGCCTTTAATAATACTACAGGACACAAACATGATGGTACTGTTGCAGAAGGTCCAGTTATAGGATTAATTGGTGATGCAGGTTTAGCAACTCCTTTAAATAAAATTTTAATTGATACTACTAATGATGAGATAGGTTTTCATATTGATGTATCAGGAACTTCGACAGAACAATTTAAATTATTAGATGGTGCAATTGTACCTATTACAGATAATGATATTGATTTAGGAACATCATCTTTAGAATTTAAAGATGCATACTTTGATGGTACAGTAAATTTAGATGCATTAGTAATTGGTTCAGCTACAGCTATTACAGATATTGATACAGATTTAACTTCAGTATCAGCAAGTGATGATACATTAGCTAGTGCAAAAGCTATTAAAACTTATGTAGATGCACAAGTAACAGTACAAGATTTAGATTTTTCTGGTGACTCTGGTGGTTCTCAAACAGTTGATTTAGATTCACAATCATTAACATTAACTGGTGGAACTGGTATTGATACAACAGGTTCTGCACAAACAATGACTTTTGCAATTGATTCTACAGTTGCAACATTAACAGATACTCAAACATTTACAAATAAAACTTTAACTAGTCCAAGTTTAACAAGTCCAGTATTAGATACTTCTATTAGTGGAACAGCATTTTTAGATGAAGATGATATGGTATCTAATTCAGCAACTAAACTTGCATCTCAACAATCTATCAAAGCATATGTTGATTCACAAGTAACTGCACAAGATTTAGATTTTCAAGCTGATACAGGTGGTCTATTAAATATTGATTTAGATTCAGAAACTTTAACATTAACTGGTGGTACAGGTATTAATACTGCTGGAGCTGGTAATGGTGTTACCTTTGCAATAGATTCAACTGTAGCTACATTAACTGGAACTCAAACATTAACTAATAAAACTTTAACAACTCCAGTAATTTCATCTATATCAAATACTGGAACTATAACTTTACCAACATCTACAGATACATTAGTAGGTAGAGCAACAACAGATACTCTTACAAACAAAACTTTAACTAGTCCAGTTTTAGATGGAACATTATCTGGTACAGCATTCTTAGATGAAGATACTATGTCTTCAGATTCTGCAACAGCAGTAGCCTCACAACAATCTATCAAAGCTTATGTAGATACACAAGTAGCAACAGTTCCAGTTGGAGATATTACTTCAGTTGTAGCAGGTGATGGTTTAACAGGAGGTGGAACATCTGGAGATGTAACATTAAATGTTGTAGGTGGTACAGGTATTGATGCAAATGCTAATGATATTGCAATTGATAGTACTGTAGCAACTTTAACTGATACACAAATTTTAACAAACAAAAGTATAGATTCAGATAATAATACTATTACTAATATAGTTAATGCAGATATTAAAGCTGCTGCAGCTATAGATGCTACTAAAATAGCTAATGGTAATGTTTCTAATACAGAGTTTCAATATTTAGATGGAGTAACTTCAGCTATTCAAACACAGTTAAATACTAAAGCTACTGCAGGATTTGCTGTGGCTATGGCAATTGCACTTTAGTGTTGACGTTTACCTAAGTTACCTATATAATAAACAACAAGGAGAAAAATAAAAAATGGCACAGGATTTTGAATCAACTGGTACTCAAATCACAAATTCTGAAACTACTTTATTAACTGCTGATTCTGATGATGCAATTATTGGTTTAAGATTAGCTAACATAACTACAAGTTCAGTAACTGTAGATATTTATATTGATAAAGGTGGAGTAGGAACTGATAGATATGTAGCAAAAACTTTAAGTATTCCACCTGCAACTTCAATTGAATTAATTCAAGGTGGAGCTAAAATAGTTTTACAAAATGGTGATGTATTATATGGTGTGGCTAGTGCTGCATCAAGTGTAGATGCATGGTTAAGCAGAGTAGATAGTATTAGTACATAATAATAGGAGATAATATGTCAGAAGTTAATGGAACAGTATATGTAGGTGACAAACCTGCATCAGAAGATATTTATCATCACGCAGAAGTTTTAGATAAAAAAATGCAAATTGAATCTGCAGTCCTTGCAGGTCCAGTAACATTTACAGAAACTGTTGTCGTAACAGGAACATTGGTAATCGTATAATGTCACAATTAGAAGTAGATAAAATAATTCCACAGTCAGGTACAACTCTAACTATCGGTGATAGTGGAGATACTGTTAACTTTGCTGATGGTACTGCTTTAAGTATTGATACAAATACTTTATATATTGATAGTGCAAATAATAGAGTTGGTATTGGTACAACTTCTCCTGGAAGAAAATTAACTTTATACGATGATACAGACTCTTATTTTGCTTTACAAAATAGCACTTCAGGTACAGGAACTTCAGATGGATTTCAATTACAAATATTTAGTGATGATGCTTATGTTTGGAATTATGAATCTGCAGGAAATATGCATTTTGGTACGTCAGGAGAATTTAGACAAACGATAGCTTCTAATGGCGACATATCATTCTACGAAGATACAGGAACTACACCTAAATTTTATTGGGATGCTAGTACAGAAAGATTAGGTATTGGTACAACGACTCCATCAACTGCTTTACATATTGATGCTAATGTACCAAATATAAGACTAACTGATGATGCTGTTTCAACATCAGCAAATGCAAGAATAGATTTATATGGTTCTGATGCTAGGTCAGGATATGTTGGAATGTCATCTGGTAATTTAGAAATATGGCATCAACAAGCTAAAAATATAAGATTTGCTACAAGCAATACAGAAGCTATGCGTATCGACTCATCTGGAAATTTATTGGTGGGAAAAACTAATAATGCTTTATCGAATGATGGAATTGTTATTAGAGAAGGTGGCGAAATACTTGCAACAAACACAAGTGACCTTACTGCTAATTTTAATAGACTTAGCACAGATGGTGATATTGTTTCTTTTTATAAAGATGGAACAACAATTGGTAAAATTGGTGTTGATTTAACTGACAATTTATTTATATCTGGTAATTCATCTCATGCAGGATGGATGTTTAGTTCTTCTACTGTTTTACCATATAAAAATGGTGCATTAGCAGATAACACACTAGATATAGGTGCAACAAATGCAAGAGTTAAAGATATTTACTTAGGTGGTGGTCTATATGTTGGTGGCACAGGCACAGCAAACAAATTAGACGATTACGAAGAAGGAACTTGGACACCTACTGTTGATAGTGGTGGAATAACTATTACCACTATAAATAATGCTAACTATGTAAAAGTTGGGGGAAAAGTTACAGCTACTTGTTATCTTAGTATTCAAGGTGGAGATACTTCATTATTACAAATAGGTGGTTTACCGTTTACAGTAGGTAGTAGTAATTATGCAGTAAATATAGCAGATTTTGGAAAAGGTGGTTTTAAAGGTGCATATGGTAGAGCTAGTGAAAATGCTACAAATCTACAATTTTTTGTTTCTTCAGAAAACACTTCTACTAATAGAACTCAATTAGTAGGAAACCAAGTAGGTACAGGCTACTTTATATTTTCAATAACTTATTTAACAACATAGGAGACAACACATGGCAATAACTAAAGAGACACAGATTGGTAAAATCGAAGTGGTCGGAAAATACAAATCAGTTCAAGTAAGAACAGATACTGTAGTTATGGAAGATGGCGAAGAATTATCA
>Ga0181553_10002284_pt1 | contig 17014 bp, 10 predicted proteins | sample 011ome_17_FD_133753 | JGI IMG/M metagenome (GOLD analysis project Ga0181553, IMG submission 133753) | Coastal salt marsh microbial communities from the Groves Creek Marsh, Skidaway Island, Georgia - 011502XT metaG (megahit assembly) | ecosystem: Environmental > Aquatic > Marine > Intertidal...
TCATCGCCTCAGAAGTCTGCCCCGCCAATTTTGCCGGCTTCAAGTTCAAAATCGTCAACACTTTCGCACCCTTAAGAACATCCGCCGGCACGTATGCGCGTAGTCCCGTGACGACTTGTCGCGGCGCCTCCTCGCCCACGTCAACCTGACACAAATACAACTTATCGCTGTTCTCCACGTACCCCACGTCCACGACAACCCCAACCGCAAGCTTAGATTTCAATATAGGATCCACATCCTCCACAACCGCCGCCGGTTTCTTCTCCTTTTTCGCCTTACCCGACGTCGACGCCTCCGCCCCAGCCTCCGTCGGCGCCTTCTTCACCCCTTGCCCTTTCGGCTTCAACACCGGCTTCAACATCGGCACGATGTAATCGCACGTCTCACGAAACGCACCAGGCATCGGATTATTCGCCTCGAACGGTTTCGTCATCACGTACCCCGTCGCGTCGTCCTTGAGCTTGTACACCCCGCGCGGGGGCGTGACCGCCGCCGACCAGCGATCGGACGGATCCCGCAGCATCGCCCCGGGTGGGAGGTCCGCCACGTCGCTCGGAAGCTGTGCGCGCATGCTCGGCATGGTCTCCATCGATAGCACTGTCGTCGCCCTGTCGTCGCGCGCTCGCGTGCGTCGCCGGCGTCGAAATGGCGCCCACGATGATTGAACGAGTGCGTGAAGGACGATCGCGCCCTGGGTCGTGCGCGCGGGCGAAGGACGCCGGATGTCCGAATACCACACGAGGCCCATCACACAGATGGCCCACGACGACGCCACAGTATGAGACCCGTGGCGCGTGTGATGCGCTACGTGCATCGCATATGGCGCTATGCGTCCTCCAGTACGAGAGCTCTGGGTTTATTTATGCCGTCGAATGTGACGCCGGATGTCCGAATGCGTGTCGTGTCCATCCGTCGTGCGTTTCTTTCGTGCGTTTCTTTCGTCGCGCGTGGACGCTGACGGGTCGTCGCCAGTGCGCGACGACGATACGACGATATGACGCAGTACGAGCCCGACGACGCGAGCGATTCCGACGAGGACACGCGCCGAGCGAAGACGCGCGATGGTGACGACGGCGCGCCGCGGTGGAGCGAGAGCGAGGAGACGGACGATGGCGAAGCTGTGGATTGGGACACGTTTTGGACGCGCGCGACGGCGAGGAACGAGGCGAAGATGCGCGCCGCGGGGTTGGATCCGTCAAAGGAGGAGTCGCACGTGAAGTTTGGACGTCACGGACAGGCGCTCGATCGCGGACGGCCGCGGGAAGGGGAGCAGGTGTATTGCTTTGGGTGCGAGCGCGCGTGCGGGGACGCGTACGAGTGCGCGCAGTGTTTGGAGACGTATCGCGCGCGGGCGAAGAAGGTGGCGTATGATGCGTGGGAACGCGCGTTTTTCTGTTCGCATGCGTGTTATGTGCAGTGCTGGGAGACGCATAAGACGCGACACGCGGTGACGACGGCGGGGCCGACGAAGACGGATGGACAAGTGCACGAATTTGAGGCGCCGCCCGGGAACGGCGCGTTGTGGCACACGAGTGAATTACGTCGCGTTGAATTCGAAGAATGCGTGCCGATGATGTAATAAGTATATTATATATATTCTACATTTGCCATGCGAGCTACTCGGGTGTCAATAGCTCGCTTTCATCGCCCCAGGGGAGAGGCGACGGCGACGGCGACGGCGACGGCGACGCCGATCGCGACGGCGACAAGGCGCTCGGTACCGGTGGTGCGCTCGCCGCAGTCGCTGTACGAGCCGATATGTCTTCGTCGTGTGGAAACGAGAACGCCGCGCGCTCGATTGTAGCGAATTCGCGCGCGCCCGAGTCGAGTTGCGCCGCCGTCGGAACGCCGTGAGAATTCAGGTACTCAGCCAAGACAAAGTGGTTGTAATCGTTCGCCACATCTACAGCGGTGCGACCTGTGTCGTCGCGTGCGCACGCATCGGCGCCTAAAACAAGTAACTTCTTACACGCCGCCTTGTTCCCGTTCGCCGCGGCGATCATCAGCAACGTCTGTCGCTTATTAGCGGCGTCGCGCGCGTTGACGTCAAACCCGTCTTCAACCACGAGTCGTTCAATCTCTCTCGGACGATTCAACCGAGCGGCGCGAATAGCAGTCGTCATCATCTCCACATCTTGCGCAAACTGCGTGACTACCGCACCGCGGCGTGGATCATCTCTCCGCGCACCGCGTTCAATCCACTTTGTTTCCGAGCTAAACGCGTTCAACTTTGGATCGTCAAACATCTCTAAATACTGCCACGCCACCACACCCATGCGCTTCACGCCATCAAACAACGCATGCGCCTCACCGAGCTCGCCACCAACGCGTTCGCCCCCACGTTCCTTCATAAAATACATCATAAATTCCTCAAACGTACACCGCGGCGCGCCTCCGACGACGTCAAACTGCGTCACCGCGTACACAAAAAACGCCCTCGCCTGCTCGCCACTCATGTGATCCAGATCCAAACCCTCCACGCGTCCCAACCTGCCGACAATGGCCCCATCCAAGGTCTCTGGTAACCAATACCCATCCTCACTCGCATCCGCCAACGCGCGAAACGTCTCGCGCAACCGCGGACGCTCGACGCGCGGCCAGTCGCACAGCGCGATGAATCGCCCCAACACGCTCCCACGCGCGTCGTCGCCGTCACCACCACCGCGCGCACTCACGCCCGCGAACGCACGTTCGAACGCCTCCCTCGCCACGCCGGCGTGCATCCCCCCGTACTCGTCCATCACGCGCTTCAGTAACGGTCCGGGCGATTCGCCCGCGCGCGGCGTCAGCGCGCGCGTGAACGCCTCCGCCATTCGCGTCGTGCGCGCGCGTTCAAGCGCTCGCGCGCGTCGAGCGCGGCCGCATGGAACGCACGACGCGCACCACGGCGACATCGCGCACCACGGCGATCGCCATATACACGCGCGCGCGCGCGTACGAACGCCGTTCGCGCCAGCCGCGGGGATCGTCGTCGTCGTCGTCATCGATTGACAAAAGTGCGGTCGGTCGGACACGTGTCCGACCGACCGACCGACCACATGTGTCCGACCGACCGCACACGCCCATGGAATATTCGCCCACCTCGTACTGCGCACACATCGAGCGCTAGGTGACGGATATTGTGCACGCATGACGCACGGTCGAGGTTGGTCCTAAACCCTCCGCACATAGAGGTCTCAGCGCGTCCACTACGCGCGAGTGGCCGTCGACCGCGCGCGACGGGCGAAGAGTCGCGACCGCCGTCGCGCCGGTCGCCATTCGCGAGCGGCCCTATCGGTTCGGCGCTTGGTGAAGGTGCGCTCACGCGCGTCGTCGTCGTCGTCGTCGATCTCGACGTGGTTCGCGCGTATTTTTTTTCGTTCGTCGCTTTCGTCGCGGTGCGGTGACGTCGCGCGCGCGTGGGGCGGTGCGATCGTCGACCGGTCGCGCGCGCGCGATGCGGCGGCCGCGAGGGTTGTTCGCGGGTCGTCGTCGGGTCGGTGTGGTGCCGTCGTTCGCGGTGCGCTCGCGGTCGACCTCGCGGGATGCGGTGCGCGTGGATGGGTGGTGGATACGCGCGTGCGTCGCGACGGGCGATATGGGTGGCGACGGCGCGGCGCGGCGCGGCGCGGCGCGCGCGGATCGGGCGATGGCGATGGCGTTTGGTGTGGGTCAAAAAAGCGCGATCGATCGGGTGGATGAATGGCGTATGGGCGCGCGCGAGGCGTGCGAGGACGCGGGTTTGTGAATGTGGGGATGATCGAGATATTGACCGTTGATTTATGTCGTTATCGCGCGTAGTGAAGTACGTGAGCGTAGCGTACCTTTGACATTGAAGATGTCCGCCGCGAAGGCGCAAGCCAAGGTGAGCATCGGGCGCCGTTTGGACGCGGTTGAACGCGTGAATGCGTCGGTTGTGTGAATGCGTCTCGCGCGTGTGTGCGTTGACTGGACAAGCGCGAACATACCTGTCCATTGCGCGAGCCGCGCGATGTGTGAGGGGATTTGGATTGGAAACTAACCGAGACGTCGTTGACTACGCGAACAGGCTGCGCGCGCCGAGGCGCTTCGTAAAGACGTTGATTTCGTCGAACACACGTGGCCCGAAGCTGATGTGTACAAGCACTTCGGTTGCACCTTGGATGGCGGTCTTTCCGACGAGCGTGTGCTCGAAAACCGCGCCAAGTATGGCGAAAACCGGTTGACTCCGCCAGAAATGACGCCGTGGTACATCAAGTTTTTGATGCAGTTTGCCAACTTCTTCGCCATGTTGCTTCTCGGTGGTGGCGTCCTTTGCTTCGTTGGCTATTCCATCGATAGTGAAAAAGATCAAACCAACTTGTACTTAGGTGTTGTGCTTTTCGCCGTCGTTATGATTACCGCCACGTTCTCTTACTTGCAAGAAGCAAAGTCTGAGAAAATTATGGAGGGTTTCAAATCGATGATTCCGAAGAAGTGCAAATGTATCCGTAACGGCAAAGCTGTCGTCATCGATGCTTGGGAGCTTGTGCCTGGTGATGTTGTTGAACTCAACGACGGTGATCAAGTGCCGGCGGATATCCGCGTCATGCGCTCGAATGAACTCAAGGTTGACAACTCGTCGCTCACTGGTGAGTCTGAGCCGCAAGACCGCACCCCGGATCTTACGTACGATCACCAGGGTAAGCTCGTTACCCAACCGCTCGAGGCGAACAACCTCTGCTTCTACACCACGATTATCAACTCTGGTTCTGGCCGTGGTATCGTTATTGGCAGCGGTGACCGCACCGTCATGGGTCAAATTGCCGGCCTCGCGACGGAGACGTCCACCGAGGATTCACCGATTTCCAAGGAAATCAAAAAGTTCATCCAGCTCATCTCTTGCGTTGCCATTACGCTCGGTGTGGTTTTCTTCATTGTTGGTCTTACCAACGGTACCGCCGTTATCCAAAACGTAGTTTTCATGATCGGTATCATTGTGGCCAACGTCCCCGAAGGTCTCCTCGCGACCGTCACCGTGTCCTTGGCGTTGACCGCCAAGCGCATGCACGCTAAGAACGTTCTCGTGAAGAACCTCGAAGCTGTCGAAACGCTTGGTTCCACCACCGTTATTGCGTCTGATAAGACCGGTACGCTCACGCAAAACCGTATGACTGTCCAACACGCGTGGGTTGACGAGCAAATTTACTTTTGCCCGGCTGGTAAGAACATTCCTGACCTCGCAGTCATCTCTCAACCTGGCCGAACCCCGGATGGCGAGCAGTTCTACAACAAGGATTCTGCCGCGTTCCAGCGTCTTCTTCAAGTGGCGACTTTGTGTAACAACGCTGAGTACCTCACAAAGAACGAAGATGGCTCCTTCATTGACTTGAAGGCTGAAATGCAAAACCCTCTCTTCAACGTTCTCAAGCAACCGGCGACGGGTGACGCTTCTGAACAAGGTTTGCTCAAGTTGGTTCAACCGCTCAACGATGCTTTGGAAACTCGTGCGCAGTACCCGAAGTTGTTTGAAATCAAGTTCAACTCCACGAACAAGTGGCAACTTTCCATTCACAAGCAACCGGGTGGACGCCCTCCTCTCCTCGTGTTGAAGGGGGCTCCGGAGCGCGTATTGGACAAGTGCACCTCGTACTTCTCCAAGGGCCAAGTCGGTAATAAGAACGCTGCGTTTGAACAAACGTACACCAAGTCCTACGAAGATCTCGGTGGTCGCGGTGAACGCGTGCTTGGCTTTGCGTACAAGGAACTCTCTGGCTTCAAGGATGACTTCAAGTTCTCCCAAAAGCCGAAGCCAAACTTCCCAATGGATGACCTCACGTTTGTCGGTCTCATGTCTTTGATTGATCCTCCGCGTGAAGGTGTCCCTGAAGCCGTCACCAAGTGCAACCGTGCTCGCATCAAGGTTTACATGGTCACTGGTGATCACCCGATCACCGCCGCGGCGATTGCCAAGCAAGTGAACATTGTCTCCCAAGAAAACTTGGACTCTGGCCGCGCCACCGTCGTCAAGGGTGACGACATCCGCAGCTGGATGGAAATTGCCGACCCGGTTGAACAGCGCGCTAAATGGGACTGGGCGCTTGACCACGACCAAATCGTCTGGGCTCGCGTGTCCCCGGCTCACAAGCTTTTGATTGTCGAAAACTGCCAACGCCGTGGTGAAATTGTCGCCGTCACCGGTGACGGTGTGAACGACGCTCCGGCGCTCAAGAAGGGTGACATCGGCATTGCTATGGGTATTGCTGGTAAAGATGTCTCCAAGGAAGCTGCTGATATGATTCTCATGGACGATAACTTTGCCTCGATTGTGAATGGCGTTGAGGAAGGTCGTCTCATTTTTGACAACTTGAAGAAGTCCATCGCGTACACGTTGTCTTCCAACATTCCGGAAATTGCTCCCTTCTTGTGCTACATCACGGCCAAGTTGCCGTTGCCGTTGTCCACCGTGCTCATTTTGTGCGTTGATCTTGGTACGGATATGGTTCCTGCCATTTCCATGGCTTACGAAGAAAAGGAGGCTGACATTATGGACCGTCCGCCGCGCAACGCGAAGACGGACCGCCTCGTCAACTTCCGCTTGATTTCTTTCGCCTACTTCCAAATTGGTATGATTCAAGCGCTTGCTGGTTTCTTCACTTACATGCTCGTGCTCAACGACTACGGTTACACCCCAAGCATCTTGATGAACAACGGTTTGAAGTGGCTTGATTCTTCTCTCATGTGCACGTTGAATGGCGATTCCATGGCTGACACCAACCAAGGCGTCGGTCGTTACATGCCAAAGGCGTGCGGTTACGGTTGCGCCGATCCGGGTGCGGGCACCAACGCCGAGGGCATTTGCGACGGTGGTTGCTCCATGCCCATTGACTACTCGCCGAACGCGTACATGGCGGGCTCGTCTCCGTTCCTCGCTTCTTCCGTAATAGGCACCCAGACTGGCGCCAAGTCGGATGGTACCTCTATCGCTCTTACGGTTGACCCGTTCATTGAATTCAGTGAAGGTGGTTTCCGTGGTCCGGGTAACTTCGTCTGCAACCGTGATTGTGCGACGTACACTGCCATGAGCGCTACGGAGAAGGCGGCGCTCTCTACAGACGACCAAGTCTCGTTCGCGTACTTCTGCGGCGTCAGCGCCGATTATGGCTTTACGCGCGCCTTCGCTGACCCCGACCGCATCGCGCCGGCGGGTGCGTACTACTGGTGGAACGGTGCTCCTCAAACGATGCCCAACTTGAAGTACCAAACTGCGGCGCTCGAGTACGCGCAAACTGCGTACTTCATTACTATTATCATCGTTCAGTGGGCCGATTTGCTCATCGCCAAGACGCGCAAGTTGTCCATCTTTGAACAAGGCATGGGTAACGACTTCATGAACTTTGGTTTAATTTTCGAAACCGTCCTCGGTGCGACGTTGTGCTACACGCCTGCGTTCAATGCCGTGTTCGGTACTCGCCCGTTGCACGTATTGCACTGGTTCTCTGGCGTCCCGTGGAGTATTCTCATCTTCACGTACGATGAAATGCGCAAGGCTTTGATTCGCCAAAACCCGGGTGGCTGGCTCGATCGCTGGACGTATTGGTAGTCGCTCGTAGACACGTATTAGAAACGAAGAGCTCAAAACAATCTACACTATGTTATGATAACGAATTCATTTTTCTCATAATTACTGTTGACGGGCAGACGCGCGCGGGTTCAGCCATTTCCATTTACTTTTTGTACTAAATCAATTACACACACACGCACGCACGCTACACAATGTCAAACTTTTGTTCGAGGGCGTTGCATATCCTCCCGATGCAACACGCCGCGCTTAATGGATACTGCGAGACGGAGATGAAATCATCCGTGTACGCCACGTCGACTTTCCCGTGCGCCATCGCGCCCACCGTGAACACAACCGGCACGTCATCCGGCAACGACGCCACGTACTCTGGTAACTTTTTCACTTCTGGAGCGCTAAACGAAAACCCAACACGCCGCGCACCCGCTGGAAAATATTTCGTCACCGGTTGCTTCACGACTTGCATCAACTTTTCCGGCCCGTTGGACGAGCGAATGGACAACTTTTGCAACAACTGCACCATGAGACCACAAAACCGCTTAAACGTCCGCGGTACGCGAGTCTTCGGACTCACCTTGAACAACACGTTCTTCTGTGTGTTCACGTACACGGCTTTCACCTTCCCCGCCTTGTTCAACGGCGAGTCCAGAATCGCGAGCAACGCCTGGTGGCAAATGTCCGGACGGTAGTCCCCGGGCTGTTTCCCGTGTCGACGGATAAAGTTCGCGTGATCATCGCAGTTTAATATCGCAAATCCCTTGCCAACTTTCCCCGTCTCCAGCGTGGCGCACTCGAGGACGAAGATGAACCCACCACCGTCGTTCGCGGCGGCGTCGAGGTCATCATCCGCGGGTGGCGGCTCCATGGAATCCACGCGCGCACGGCGTCGTGCGGGGCGAACGCGCGCGCGATACGGAACAAAGCGCGAGTGCGACGATGCGTGTGCTCGACGCGGGCGCGGTCGACGCAACGGTCGCGGTCGGCGCGTCGCGAAGTGAGGCGGTGCCGTGGGTCAGTGGCACCGCGCGTGGTTCCGTACCGCGCCGCGCGTCATTCCGCGCCGCGCACGCCGCCGACCGCGCGCGCATGCGGACGAGCGCGGGCAGACATCATCGCGACGCGCCGCGGCGCATCGCGGCGCGACCGAGGAGGACGACGACAGCGGCGGCGGCGCGCGAGCGAGCGATTCATGTCAGCGTCTGTCACCTCCATCGCGCTGCTGGACGACGTCGAGGCGACGCGCAACGTCGCCACGCGGGCGCGTTTACCAAGCTCATCGAGATTCCGGCGGCGAGAGGCGTGGCGCGCACGCTCATGGTGCCGGCGAGGAATTTTCTCGACGGTGCGAACGCGAAGGAGCTGGTGCTCGACTGCGCGACGGTGCGCGCTCCGGATAACGACGTCGTGTCGCCCGACGTCGCGGAGCTTCAGGCGTTATCGGGGTACGACGTTGGTGAAGTGCCGTTCGTGATGCAAGCGGTGTGCTATTACGAGACGACCTTGGACGTGGGTACGCTCGAGGTGGCGCTGAGGAAGACGCTGGGGAAGTATCCGATGCTCGCCGGGCGGTTGGATTTACAAACGCCTGGATACGCGTCGAAAGGCGTGCGTCTGACGAACGATGGCGTACCTCTTCGCGTCGTACGCGATGATAATCAAAGATTTGAGAATTTACCACAAGATTACGCCGATGCGACGCGAAGGTTCTTGGATTTCGCGCCTTGGATTGATTTGATGTTGGGCGACGCGCCCGTGTTTACGGCCAAGGTGACGCACTGCGCGGGCGGCGGGAGCGTCTTGGGCGTGTGCATGTCGCACGCCGTGAGCGATGGACAGGGGTTTATTGAGTTTTTAGTCACGTGGGCAAAGATGGCGAATAATGAGGCGCATCCTCTTGGTGATCCGGTGTTTGATCGATCGCTTGTGTCTCAACCGCCGGCGGATATGTCGGTGGAGGAAATGCGCGAGATGCTTTCAATGGAAGGTTTTGATAATGTCAGTTCGGTGCCTATGCTAGCGAACGCGCTTAAAGCTGGACGGGGTCTGATTCCCGACTTTTTACGATTTCCCGCGGGTAACCGCATGATGGTGAGCATTAAAGAGGATGGCATGCGGCGATTGCGAGAGTCATCAGAGGCGACAAACGACAACGAGGCTCTGAGCGCACATTCGTGGCTCGCGCTCGCTGACTTGTGTGGGTTACCGAACGGCACGCCGTTTGAGCACGTTACCGTCGTGAGCGGTCGCGGTGGTCGCACGGGATTACCCGACATGTACTTTGGCAACGCAGCCATCGGCGTGTGCACCGGGCGCGTCGCCGTCGGCGATTACTCCACTTTACTCGACGTCAAAAACGGGCTCAGACCAGGTTTCACGAAGGCTATGATGCGAAGAAACAAGTACTTAATGCTCACCGAGGCTGCGTTTCGCGCGGGCGTCAACGGGTTTGACTTTGACATCATGGCGTTCATGCAAGGCCAAATGTGTTGGTGCAACAACTTGGTTGAAATTTACAAAAAACTGTACGATTTGGACTTTGGCACGGGGTCGCCCACGCTCGCGCTTCCGCCCGAGCTTAACGATATCATTCAAATACAGTGTTCGCGACCGGATCGCGCGACGGGCGCTCCGGCGGGTGCAAATGGCGTTGAAATGTTTATAAACTTGCCCCCCGCGGTTATGTCGCGTCTGCGCCAACCAGACGCGCTCGCTCGCTTATCCGCCCAGACGGGCATCAAATAGACGCACGCGATAATAGTAGCTAGTGTACAACATTCAATTAAATATATCATCTAGTCTATACGGCCAGTACGTCCACGTGCGAATTCGTGAGTGGAATGTCAGTCAGCATGGCTTCAACCGACTCGCTCGGATCAGCGTGGCGCTCGGCGTGGCGGCTCTCGTCCTTCTTGTTGGACTTGGGTTTCTTAGTCTTTTTGGCAGTCTTGACGGGAGCTTTCTCCTCTACTGGCGCAGGTCCTTCGTCAGCCGGTTTAACAACCTTGGACGGCGCTGGAGTTTCAAACACTTCGTGCGTCGCATCCTCCTCGTCTTCGGCGTATTCGTCGACGTCGATTATCTTCTCGAGCTCAGACGTCGCACGTTCGAACTCGCTTGAATCCACGACTGGCGCCACACGAGCGCTTGGAAAATGCACTTCTCTGTCACCAATTGACGCACTTTCGCGAGCGGCGTTGAGAAGTTTCAACACATCGCTCACTGGCATGGTTTTTTCGCTGACATTCGCGCCGCCCGTCGTCGGCGCTGGTTCGTTGGCGAATTGTCCGTACGCGCGAATCAACCGTTCGGCATCAGCCTTTGTTGAACCCTCCGATAGCGTTTCTGATACCGTATCGAGTTCGTATCCATGTGGTACGATTTCGTGATGCATCTCCTTGCGCTCACCTTGCGAGAGATAGTCGCTGAGCGACCACGCCTTGGCGTGCGAACCGCCGTGCGGCATTTTCCATCCCCAAAAGAATCCTTGAATACCCGCCCCACGGTACGCCTGCTCTTGGTGTTCGTACATGATGTCTAACATCGCGCGATTTGAGCACGATTTCGACGAGTCTGAGAACGTGGCTAAGGACCATTCGGAGACGGCGAGATTTTGGACGCCGTACGTGTGCGCGGCGGCGCGCAGCGAACCCGCCCACTCGCCCGAGAGCTCGCCGATGCGCTGCGCCACCACGGATGGTTTTTCGTTGCAATCAAACGAGCATCCAGCGTTTGAACCACCCATGCATCCAGTGTACGACCAGGCAAAGTAGTGATGGACGTCCAGGACGGCCCAGTCTTTGAGCTCGCGAGGCGTGAATTGCGACCGCATCCACGCCGCCATGTCGGCGACGTTCAAGCCGAGCGTTTCCACCAAGTTGATATACAAGAATGGAACACGTTCGCTCACCGATAAGCCTTCATTTACGAGTTCTTCTCGGTAGATATCTACGGCATTCGCTAACCAATCGAGCACTTGCGTGCGTTGCTCGGGAAGCATGTGTCCGGGTTCGTTGAGCAACTGCAACCCGTGCACGGCGGCGCGCGACTCGGCGGGTAAATTTTTAAACCAACCCAAAAAGTTACGCACGATGGCTAATCCCGTGCTGCGAAGCTCTTTACGAGCGAACATCATCGGTGGGTGCGGAAACACGCCATTGAACGTGCCCTTGGCGGCACCGCCAGGCATACTATGCAAGTCTATCAACACCTTCAATCCGGCGTTGCGAATGCGCTCAACCACCGCGTCTAAATCGGCCCCCGCCATGTTCACGAATAACCTATCGGGATACACCGGATCGACTAAAATGCGTTCACCACCCCGAGGAACTGAGGCTGGATCGCGGGCGAATAAACTCCAAGAAACCGGGAGCCGCACGAGCTCGATGCCCTTGGACGCTATTTCCAACAAGTCTTCATCCGTGACGTATTGCGCGCGGTGCGCGTTGAAACTATGCACCGTCGCCTTCTCGCCCACAGCCTTGACCAATTTATTCACTAAATCCCCTTCACTCGCCCAGGAAAACCCCAAAGCGTGGGCGTCGGGGTACATCGGAGGGAAACACACGCCGTTGGCTTCGCGCTCGTCAGCCACCACCGCGTGCGACGCGCCTTGCGAGAAAAACCACTCCTCCAAGTTCAACCACCCATGCAACGCCACACCAGTAGTGCGTCCAGCATCAAACGCCGTCACCGCGTGCGACGTGGACTCACCCCCGGCGTACGCCGGACTTTCACCGGAATCACTCGCCTCGCTCGCGTCTCGCCCGCGCATCCACGTCGACCACCTCCCCGACGACGCCGCACGCACTTCATCCACCCCAACCGTCGCCGTCGCCGAATCTACCCCACTATGCCGCACCACGTGCCCTCCGTACACGTGCCCTAGAATCAACAACGCGCACAACGCGAACGGAGCCGCGCACGCGCCCGCGCTCGCCCACCGACGCGTCCCGCTCCACCACGACCCACGCCCGTGCCCCGCCTCCGCCTGCGTCCTCGGCGCATACACATCCCTATCCCTCATCGGCGCGCTCAACCGACTCTTCCATCGCGAATTCCCATGCGTGTGCGGGTCTAAGATCAATTTCGAACGCTCCGTCGCACCCATGATGATGTCGATGGTGGGTGTTCACCCGATCCGCCCCGTGCGCCGCCGTGCGTCGCCGTGCGCGACGCGCTGCCGTTCGCGCCGACGTCACCGACGTCACCGCCGACGACGAACGAACGAACGCCGACCGCGCGCGATTCGCGACGCCGACCGCGCGCGACGGAGACTGCCGCGCACCGAACCGAACCGCGCGCGCGCGCATGGTGTTGGACGAAGGCCCTCGTGTGTACCCCGGTACATACACACATACACCACGATGGATGGCGGCGCATCGTCGCGCCATTGATTGCGTCGCGCGGCACCCGCCGACGACGCCATTCGCGAATCGTGAATCGCAGATCGGTTGTGAACATCACCGAGCGGCGATGGATGCCGAGTTCTGGGGCGCGGTGATCCCCGCCGGGAAAACCCTGCGCGTGGACGTGGCGAGCGATGAGGAGTACATTCACGTGAGCCAAGTGGCGCTGGGCGCGTCGATCAAGGATGCGCGCGCGCGGACGACGCTGACGTTGGCGATCGCGGATGATGCTGAGGCATCTGGTGTTCGTGAAGGTCGTCGGCACACGCTGTGTACGCTCACGCCGGGGGCGTGTGAGCAGGTTGGGTTGGATGTGGTGTTGGACGCGAGCTTCGTGCTCAGAGCGGATGGGGCGAACGACGTGCACGTGAGCGGATGGAGGCAGACGAATGAAGGGATTGATGAGGAGGAGGAGGCACGTGTGATGGAGGAATTGGCGATGGAGATGTCGGATGACGAGCTGGATAGCGATGATGAAGAAGATGAAGATGAAGGAAGTGATGAAAGCGACGACGACGACGACGACGAAAGCGAAAGCGAAAGTGAAAGCGAAGAAGCGTCGGATGATGAAGGTGATGACGACGATATTTCAAGCAGTGAGAGCGATAGTCAAGAAGAATTCATCACGGGAGATGTGGATTTGAATAATTTACCCGACGATGATGAGTTATTCGGGGATGATTCGGACGACGATAAGGCGTTCGATGAAGCCTTTGGCGACGACGGCGAATCAGAGTCAGAAAGCGAATCAGAAAGCGACGAGGAGGCTGGATCGGAAAGCGACGAGGAGCCCGTCAAGGCGCCGGCGAAGTCGCCCGCATCCACAAAGAAGTCCGCAAAACCGCCAGTTTCGGAGAGCGAATCGGAAAGCGAATCGGAAAGCGACGAGGAGCCCGTCAAGGCGCCGGCGAAGTCGCCCGCATCCACAAAGAAGTCCGCAAAACCGCCAGTTTCGGAAAGCGAATCGGAAAGCGACCCGGAGAGTGAGAGCGAATCAGAGAGCGAATCTGACGATGACGCACCAGTGAAGAAACCTGCGTCGGCGGCAAACGCAAAGAAGCAAGACTCAGAGAGCGAGAGCGAGAGCGAACCAGAGAGTGAAAGCGAGCCGGAGAGCGAGAGCGAAGATTCTGATTCAGACTCTGACGACGCGCCGCCGCCGGCGAAGAAATCAGGCAGCAAAGACAAGAGCGAGAGCGAGAGCGAGAGCGAGAGCGAGAGCGACTCTGCGTCCTCGAAAGATTCCGATTCCGATTCCGATTCCTCGAGCATGGAGGAAGACGTCGACGCCATTAAATCCGCCTCCAAGCGCGCGGCAGAGATCACCACCACTCCAGCGTCGAACAAGAAGCAAAAGTCGACCTCCGCGACGCCAAGTACAACCACAAAGATGTCTGGTGATGAGTACGCCCAAGCACTCGTCGACTACTTGAAAGCCAATCCGGACACGATGATGTCTGCCCTCGGCGGGCGCGTGAAAAAGCCCAATAATATCGTTTTAAAGCTCGGTGAATTTATCAAGTCTAGAAAGGATTTATTCAAGATTGACGGCGCGTACGTTCGTTTGGTGTAAGGTTATAGCCCTAAGACCTCGTATAGATGATGTTTAAATGTGAAATTCATGAAGTCTCTCGTTTCGTATCCATATCTCGTTTGCGCGTTTAACGCGCGTCTAATCTTGTTGCGTCGCGCAAATCACCACTTTGGCGGTTGTGACTTCGCTAATCACGCTCCACTCCGAGCATTCGCTCGCGCATTCGTCGTCAGCGACATCTTCAACATCTTCCTCCGTCTCTTCGTCGTCGTGTACATTATCGTCGCCAATAGGAACATTCGTCGGCAACGCGTCCATCGGCTCAAATTCAGGCGCTGCGTGCTCGACGACCCCTTCAAGTCGACGTTTCTCCTGCTCTTCTCGCGCCACGCGCTCGCGCTCGCGAATCATCATATTGTGAATATGCTGCACACCGTACACGAGACCGATGCACGCAAAAGGTGAGCGAGCCAACGCCAACACCACCCTGGCGGTGAATTTGAGCATTTGAAAGCAGTCGACGTTGGCGACGACGCGCATGCGCGCTGGGCCGACGGTAATACCGATCGGATATCCGAACCGAACTATCGGTGCGAGTCGACGTAGCATCAACGGAACTGTGCCAACATCGCGCGTGCGCGTGGGCAGGCGCGGAGAGGTGCCGTTCTTGGCGGCTCGCTCGCGTTGTGCGCGTAAATTTCGAGACATGGACATGGTTCAGACTTCAGACTTGTGACGATTCGACGTCGATTCGGGCCGCAATGCGCCAGCGTTCGGTGCGTGCGTGCGTGAGGTATGTGCTCGAGGCGTTGATGCGTCGTGGCGATGGACCGCCTCGAGCGTTGCGTCGCGATGTGGCGCTGCGTCGCGCGGCGTCGATTGAGCCAAATGACGTGCGCTCGCGAATGCTTCAAAATGTAAAATGTATCGTGTGTTGTTTATTGCATGAATGAGTGTGAGAAAGAATATGTGCGCGTTCTGTGTCATGTGGTCATTCTTTTATTGGAGATTGAACAACCCGTGACCTTGGTTGATGGACATGAAAAAGTCGCAGAACACGAGCGAGATGATGGCGGAGAGCTTCATGAGAATGTTCACCGCCGGGCCGCTGGTATCCTTGAGCGGATCACCCACGGTGTCGCCCACGACCGCCGCCTTGTGGCACTCGCTACCCTTGCGTTGACGCACGCTTATCATTTGCGGAGACCCGTCGACGTTGCGCACAATGGCGCCAGTGAATGGGCCTTCTGGCGGATCGGCGTGCGAGCGCTCGCGCTTGGGCACGTCAATGTACAATCCACCCTTTTCGATATATTTCTTTGCGTTGTCCCATGCGCCGCCCGTGTTGGACGCGGAAATCGCGAGCTGGACGCCAGAGACTAATCCACCGGCGAGGAGGCCGGTGACGGCTTCGACGCCAAACAGTGTGCCCGTGATGATGGGCGCTGAGATGACGAGCATCGCTGGCGGTACCATTTCACGTAGACTCGCGTCGGTGCTGATTTTAATGCATCGCGCGTGATCTGGCGGAGCGTGTCCAGGCGTGCCTTCGAGCAAACCAGGAATGGTATCGAATTGTCGCTTGACTTCCTTGACCATTTCCATCGCGGCGATGCCGACGGATTTCATCGTCATCGCGCTAAACCAGTACGGGAGCATGGAGCCGATGAGCAAGAAGGCAAACACCGCCGGGTTTAACAAGTTTACACCACCGTCGAGAACGTTGCAACGCGTGACGAAGGCGGCAATGAGTGCAAGCGCAACTAACGCGGCAGAACCGATGGCGAAACCCTTGCCGATGGCCGCCGTGGTGTTGCCCGCGGCGTCAAGCGCATCCGTCTTTTCGCGCACTTCGTCTGGCAAGCCAGCCATTTCGGCGATGCCACCCGCGTTGTCGCAAATGGGCCCATAGACGTCGATGGCAAGGCATGTGGCCAACGTACCGAGCATACCAAGAGCACACATCGCGACGCCGTACATGTCCATCATGCTGAATGAGATCCAAACGCAAAAGGCAAGCACGCCGACGGGGACAATCGTTGATTTGTAGCCTAGCGCTAAACCGTAAATGATATTCGTTGCCGCACCAGTTTCCGTCGAGCGCGACAGCTCGCGCACAGGATAATACGAATGAGATGTGTAGTACTCCGTAACGAAACCGATGAGCAAACCACCCCATAAGCCAGCGGCGATGCACGCGAACGCGGCGTGGGCACCACCCGAGACACATTTGCTCGATGACATGCCAATGCACGCGGTGGCGTACGTTTTGCTACCCAAGTAGAATTGATCCGGCATATACATCATGCACACCGGGTACATGGCCAACGTCATACCGAGCGTACTCAACGTGAGCTGCGTCTTCAATACGCGCTCGATACTCGCCTCGTTGCGCACCGGTTGGAAATCAGTCGCGACAAACGACACAGCCATGCACACCAAGATGCCCACGGCAGAGATGTACAACGGGAAGATGACGGTGTCCCAACCCGCGGAAACTAAGTCGACAGACTGTGCGGCAATCACGAGCGCCGCGCATGTGGCTTCAGCGAACGA
>Ga0181553_10002291_pt1 | contig 16995 bp, 14 predicted proteins | sample 011ome_17_FD_133753 | JGI IMG/M metagenome (GOLD analysis project Ga0181553, IMG submission 133753) | Coastal salt marsh microbial communities from the Groves Creek Marsh, Skidaway Island, Georgia - 011502XT metaG (megahit assembly) | ecosystem: Environmental > Aquatic > Marine > Intertidal...
AGCCAAGAAGCAAGCCTCGCCGCCGCCATTCGGCTCCGTCTGCGTCCGGGCGGCGCGTGCGTCATCGTCCAAACCTTACGCGACAACAACGCCGACGTCTTCGAACGCTTCGTCACCGAAGCCCGCAAAGATTTCACCGTGGATATTTCCATCATTCATCTTCCAAACACCGACGATGCGAGCACATTGGCTAAAGAAACACCGCACGCGCTCGCCAATCCATACCGTCTCCTGACGCTCGCGTGGAAACACCACTTGTAACTGTAATGCACCACAGAACATACACAATCCTTGCACGCCTCACTGCCCGACGCACCGCGATGTCGACGACGACGATTACAGAAGTGGTCGTCGACGACGACGCCATGCAACATCCGCCGTCGCCATCGCCAGTCGCGTCGCCGCGCGGGCTCCCACCGTTGCGCCGACCAAAAAGTGCACAGCCGCCACCGACGGTGTCGTCGTCGTCGCCACCGCGCACCGGATCGCCGCTCGCGGCGTCGCCACCGCCACGGCCGGTCTCAGCACCCGCGTCACAGCGCACGCCGACCGCTCGAGGCGCCGAGACCGCCGCGAGCGCGATCGAGGATTGGACCAAGCACGAGAGGTTTACGTTTCGTTCGGGACGCGAGGATGTGTTTGACGCGCGCGACGCGGCGACGCAGACCGCGCTCGGGCTCGCATGGGCGTTCGCTCCGCTTGCATGCGTGGCGGTTGTTACGAGACGCGCGCTGCGGCACGGGTCGACGGGCACGAGGAGGGTGAAGCGTCGAGTGTTGGCGAGCGTCGCGGCGGCGTGCGAGCTCGGGTGGTTTGCGTATCGTCGAGACGTGCGGGACAAGTATTGTAAAGCGCCGAATAAAGCCGTGGCATCGCCCACGAAGGAAGATTTTGAGCGGTTTTTAGAGTTGAGGTACGATGGGTTACCTGATTTTGGTAAGTTTATTCGCGGTTGGATGCGTCGGTGTAATTCATGGACGGAGCGAGAAAAGTTGTCGGCGCGCGAGGCGGAGGCTGAGGCGGATTCCTCGCCCGCGCAGGATGGGCTGCCTCGAGAGGCGGTGGTCAAGTTTACGAGGTTTGGATTTTATGACGCCACGTCGGCAGAAGAGAATTCAGAGCACGAAGATCGCTTGAATGAGTTTGTGGATGAGATTGAACGAACTTGGGAGTGTAAATTGGAACAGACGCCGAGCGAAAAGAGCGAGGAGTCTGAGGAGGCGTTTATGTTTCATACCAAGGAAACTTTAGGATCGATGCACCAGCCATTGATGTTCACCGCGTGGGTGCACGGCGTGAGTGGGATCTGTGCAATGATATTGAAGTTCTGGGGTTTCAAGCGTTACACCGCGTCAAATGGGTGTTCGTATTGGATCAACGCGCCCATGGCAAAGGAGGACGAGTGGGTAGGAGCACGTCGCGAAGCCGGTGACGATGCTCGTCCGATTCTTACTGGTTGTGCCGTCGACGACGTTGATGCGGAAGTAGCAAAACCAATCATATTTGTCCACGGGCTGGGCGTTGGATTGGCGCCGTATTTACCAAATATCGCACAGTTGTTGCGTAGTAAACCGGGGCGTAAAATAGCCCTCTTGTCGTTGCCTCACATTAGCATGCGAGCGACACCGAAAGTGCCAGAGATCGACGCCATGGTGGATACCGTAGCAGAACTGACGATGAAGCACAAGTTACGTGCGCCATGTTTGTATGGTCATTCATTCGGGACGTTTGTTATCGCTCGCACGTGTCACAGATACCGTGTGAGTTCAGTCGTGTTACTCGACCCGGTGGCCATTTGTTTGTGTTTACCGAAAACGGTATCTATTTTGTATCATCTCGGAAATTGTTGGAGTTCGTTCAAATCTTACGTCAAAAATAATGGCACAAAGGCCATGTTCACGACGACGTTTTGGAGAGACGGTGGAGATGTTTTATATTATTTGTTGAGAGATTATTTTTTGGTACGAGAGATTGGCGTCATGACGGCGTTGCGTCGTAAATTTTGGTGGGCAACACATAACTTGTGGGCTGACCAAATTCCCGATAACTCGCTGATTGTCTTAGAAGCGCATGATATGCTCATCGACTGCGAGGCTGTTGCCAAGCACGTCTTGAGACAGTCAAACGCGCGTGTGATTTGGCAAGACAACTTTTCCCACGGCATGTTCATCTCGCCGTGGGGCTTTAGTCTACGTCACGAAGTCGCCACGTTTTTGGACGCGCTTCCGACACACTCGTAGTGGTGTCGCCAGTATTGTACAACCAGTGTTTATACGCGGCGGTGACGGTGGCGGCGGTGTACGCCTTCCCCTCGAGCCCGATAAACTAAAATTGTTTTAATTGATTGTTTTCAAAATTGTTTGTTTCATTTCGTGTCAAAATCATCAAAAGTCGTTGTTAACTTTATACCCATAAATTTCGACAATACACTTACCATCACATCATCGGCAGTCATCGTCATGGAGCTCAGCGATACGACATACACGTTGCAGCTAAAACTTTTTCGCAAGGCGTAGCGCGCTCTTTTTTTGCGTCGTCATGCAGGTTTCGAAAGTCAACATTTGGGGTCCCTCGCGTGGCGAGCATATATTTCTGTCGCGTAGATGGGGCGCGTGCGTGCATGCAGCTGTCTTTGTTCTAACAAGCGCTCATATCTATGTACATCATCTAAATGTTCGACGGGTGTTTCACCGCCATTCGACAAAGTGTTGACGAAGCTGCTTCGGGCGACAGCTTCGTCCATCCTCGAGCGCGAGCTTCAAGCACACACCTTGAGGGAGTTCCATGGGGAATGCATCTGGGTTCAAGATTCGCGCAAGCATCTCAATGCCATCGACTAGTTGAGGTCCAGCTTGGCAGAACATCTCGTGGGCGAGGATAAACACGCGCCTGGTGCGAACCGCGGGAAGGACCCACCATCCGGGTTGACTGGCCAAGTGTTCGAGCTTTTCGAGCGTCTTTTCCATAGTTTCCTCAGAACTGCGTCCAATGTACGATGGAATCAAAAGCAGCACATCGGGTGCGTATGATAACACTTGCTCCCAACGCAGGCGCTCGGCTGAACATCCCGGCTCTTGCAACTCGTCAATACCACCGGCAATGGATTTCATCTCTGGCACCCAGTGGCCGCCGGCGAAGAGTGGCTTCAAGCCTTCCAAGGATAGAACTTTCGGACGTTCGTCGCATGTGGATACAACACGAGCGATCGTGCGCATTCGCGAGCGCAGTTGCGTGAGAAGCGTGACGGCCCTTTCCTTCACACCGCACAGAATACCGATCTGCAAAATCATCTCCAACACGTCGCTCAGCGTTTGCGGGGCGACTGGGAAAATCGAAGGCCTCGATCCATTGAATTCTATCGTACCATCATCCGTGGAGTCGTATTCTGCCCCAGTCAAGAAGACGTCTGCTTCATGAAGGTACTTTGCAGTACTGTTCCGCAGATCCGTGCAATCTTCGCATGTATCTGGAGTGAAAATCAAACGCGCTTCCGCGTGACGGACAAAGTTGACGTCAAACAACGCCCACTTGTCTGAGCTCAATCCGGAGTCCTTCTCTTTTCCCATGAGTCTGTTCAGCGAACCATAGCTGCTGTTGTGATGCAACGCACCATATTCTTGCTCGTTCGAGGCCAGTGAGCTGTGCGACTGTCTCTGAGTGAGACCGAGCCCCGAGCTCGACGTCGGTGAGCACCCGGACGAGTGTCTCGCGATAATCTTGGGCGCGACATTTATGTCGGATGGTATCGAACACGCGTCTGTAACACCTATCACGCGATCACCGAGACCGAGTGCGAACAACACCGACGTCGCAGATGGGGAGAGTGAAATAATCGACCCCACGGGCTGCGGTGCTGGGAGCTGCAGTTGAGACGGGGCGTGCAAGTGATCATTCGTCGTCGTCGACGAAGCGTTGCCATAGTACAATTGCGTGGCGAGATCAAGCTCAGAGTTTGCCTGCTTGCGAGGTAAACTCGAAGAGAGTTTTGACGCAATTTGCGAAGACAACATTTGCATTGATGCCGAAGAACGCGATCGAAACATGCCCATACCTTCCGCAGAGTCGAGTTCAAATTCGCGGAAATCGCGCGACATGGCGCGAGCTCGACGAGGTGGAAGCACTTGCTTGACTTTTTCAGGTGGAGAGTCAACACCGCCGGAATTTGGACTCGAGTTTGAGCTCTTCTGTTCAAAATCTTCTTCACTCTTGCTGCGAGAGAACCCATCGACCAACTTCTTGCTGTTCACTGGCGTGAGCGGGCCAAAGCTGCGGCTCAACGTTCGCCGCGAAACCATCGCGGCTCGCTCGGCGGTTTCGCTCGCATCCGCACTGACGCTTCTACACGCTGCAACAAAGGAATGCGCCAAACTCGGGTTCACTCCAAAATGAAGATGAACGTACGACACCAAAACCTTGTTCCATGCGAAACCGTCGAGTTCAACGCCGCCGGCGGCGTTGCCAAACTTTGCTTCGGGCTGCACCTCGTACGTCGCTCCCCATCCTATGCCTCGATTGTCATCCGACAAGCGCATCTTGCTCGGACGGTCGCCATCTATTTCGCTGTATCGAAACGTCTGCCCACGCACGCGCGCACCAGGGGTGAAGAGTGGATTCCCAGGTGCAATCGTCACTTCGACGTATCCCGTCTTTATGGCGCTCGTGAGGCGCGTCGCAAATGGCGCGACGCCGCACATGGAACGAGGACAACTTCCATCAGGCGCGGAAAGCGTCTGTGAAAGAAACATTAAACCACCTCCCTCACCGTAAACCACACCGCCGGACGTCGCAAACGCCGTCACCGCCGACCGCAGTGGACGATTCTTCAACAAAGCCTGCGCGTGAAATTCTGGATATCCGCCGCCAAAAATCACGCCTCTAATATCCGCGGGAAGTACGTCGCCAGCGATGGGGCTAAAGTATACTAATTCAGCGCCAGCTTCTTCTAATTTAGCCAAGTTATCGGGGTAATAAAAGCAAAATGCTTCGTCCCGGGCTACAGCGATGCGCACCTTGTCCTTTGACGATTTGCGCACCTCAGCCTCGCGCGTTCTGTCGCGTCTGTCATCCTCAGCACCCTCTGCGATTGGCGTTTCGAGCTCTGGCGGCACATACGGAGGTATGGCCTCTAGTAACGCGTCCAAATCGACATTCGTTTCTAAAATCGTTGCCATGTGCGCGATACGCTGCTGCATGGAGACTTCTGAAGCCGACGTTGACGACATCAGCGGCGGCGCTCCGCCTCCGTCGCCGCCACCCGTCACTGGCGCATTTGCATCCTTTGGCACGCCCCCGAACACTTCTACCCCACCACCTGCGGCGCTCAAGCTATCCTTCAAATATATCGTGTGTGCCTCGCCTCCAGTTTTGTTAAACACCACGCCAATCAAATCTAAATCCGGGTCAAACTCGCGATATCCTTTAATCATCGCCGCGATGCTCCGCGCCATGGCGTTGCAGTCTACAACCAACAACACCCCAGCGTTGATCAGTTTCGCCACGTGCGCGGTTGAACCTTCTTCAGACATACCATCTCTACCATCATACAAGCCACTGATGCCATCAATCACGCACACATCGCACGCATCCGCCACGCTCGCCACGCGTTCCGCCGCGTATCGCTCGCTCGTGAGATAAACGTCCAAATTCTCGCTCGCCACACCAATCGCATGTTCATGCACCAGGGGATCAATAAAGTCACTACCAATCTTAAACCCCTTCACACGCATTCCCCGGCGCTTAAACGCGAGCATTAACGCCGCGGCAATGGTGGTTTTCCCCACCCCGCGTTGCGTCCCGCCCACGACGATAGCCTTCATCCTCGCCCGCCTCAACACCCGCGCCGCGTGACACCACACCAATCAAACGCACCCGCGCCGCACCCGCGTCCTCGACCGTACGCCTATCACGCCGCACCGCACCACGTCACGCGATCGCCCCACGTCCGAAACGACTCAAACGACACCCCGAAATGAAAATGATTACTCGAGCGCCGATCGACGCGCGCTCAAAAGCGTGCGCGCGCTCTCGAGGTGCGCGTGATGACGACGTCGTCTCCACGACGCTACGCGCGCGTCTCCACCGCACCGGACGCCACTCGCGCTTCTCTATAGAAATCACACCACCCCGTCGTCGTCGTCGTCGCACGCACGCACGCCCCGTCGTCGGAACCGCCGGCGTCTGGCGCGCGGCACAACGTTCGAAAACTCAAACCAAAAAAAAAAGTTTTTTTAAAAAACCACGACCGTCATCACGTATATATACAAGTACACATACATAGGCAAACGCACCCCTGGACAGTGGAGGTTGAGACCTTCCCTATACCCTGACGGCGTCCTTTGACCAATCATGGACCAAAACGACGGTACACTACACCTAACCACGCACCCATCCGTCCATCGATCGCGATCGCCCGATCGCGCGGAAAGCGCGCGCTAAACCCGCACTCGGCGCCGCACAAAACATCACTCGACGACGATGATGACGATGTCGACGATGAGCTTGAGCGCGCGCGCCGCGATGGGTGGCGCATCGATGACGACGACGAAGACGACGTCGACGGCGAGACGAGGTACGTTTTTTTGTGTGCGCGTGTGCGTTTGCGTGCGTTCACGCAAACGAGAGGAGGAGGAGGAGGAGGACGATGGGGGCGATGCGGGCGATGCGACGCCGTGGCGATGGGGGCGCGCGCGCATGCGCGTCGTCGTCGTGGGTGTCGTCGTCGCGCGTCGTCGCGCGTCGTCCTCGACGCGCGCGCGCGAGTGAGGGATGGTGTGATTTGAATGTATATCGCATCGTGCGCGCGGTGCACGGGGCGTTGGCGCGGGCGCGGGCGCGGGCGCGGGGGCCCGTGCGCGCGCGCGCGTGGGGGCTGGAAAACCCCAACACGCGGGAAAACCCCAAAGTTTGGGTTTTTCAGTTGAGTCGCGCGCGCGCGGTTGTTTGACGACGATGGAGTACTGACGATGATGGTTTGATGTTCGCGTGTGACAGCATCTGTGGTGACGTCGGCGAAATTGACGCCCAAGGAGAGCAAGCGCCAACAGCGTCACCGTAAGATTCGTTCCAAGGTGAGCGTCGACGCGAGCGCGCGCGCGGCGCGCGCGGGTGACGCGCGACGCGAAGGAGATTGTCGTTGTAAAGCACGCGTGACTGACGATATTCCATGTGTTCTTTGAACGTGCTATTAGGTTTCTGGTTCCCCCGAACGACCGCGTATTTCGGTCTACCGCTCGAACCAACACGTGTACGTGCAAGTCATTGACGATGAAAACCAAAAAACCATCGCCGCGCTCGGCACGATGAGCCCAAAGGTTAAGGATGTCATCGGCAAGGAGGAGTGGAAGAGCAAGACGGTCGAAAGCGCTCAAGAAGTGGGTAAGCTTCTCGGTGCTATGTGTGTCGAGCAAGGTATCACTCGTGCCGTGTTCGATCGTGGGGGATTCTTGTACCACGGGCGCGTGAAAGCCGTCGCCGACGGCTGTCGTGAAGCCGGCGTCGCCATGTGAACCCGGCGCACGCGCAACCTTTGCACACACGCAAGCATTGCCTCGCCTACACATATACACGAGTAGTTAATTTCTTCCTAGCCCGCTTGAAACAACCATAATCAATTGATTCTTCGTTCACATAGCGCGCCACACGCGACGCGCGGTTTATGTGGATGACGTCACCCCCCGTCCTCGCCCCCGCCAACCTCGCGCTCGCCGCACACGACGACGACGACGATCGACGATCGACGACGCGACGCGACGCCTAGACTCGACCACCGTCTCGCACCACTCGCACGTGACGGCTCGCCGCGGGATCGACGCATAGCGACGCGAAGGCGTGAAAGCGCGCGATGAAGATGACGATGATGTCGGTGTCGCGATCGGTGTCGCTGGGACACAACGTAAAGGCGTCGAGACGTCGGTCGACGCGCGCGCAGGCGACGACGACGGCGGGGACGATGAAAATGGGTGCGGCGTCGGTGAAGGGTACGGTTCGGAAGGTGAATGAAGATCGATACGGGGTGTACGAGAACACCAACGCGCGCGCGGGTGAGCCTGAGGTGATTTTGAGCGTGTTTGACGGTCACGGCGGGAGCGCGGTGAGCGAATGGTTGACGGCAAATTTATCAACGATTATTCGCGAAGAATGGGCTCAGGCGGATTTTTGTTTGGAAGCGTTGCGTACGGCGTGCTTGAAGGCGGATAACACGTTGGTTCAACCGCCAGAAGGTTTTTTCGCGGCGTTTGGCGAACGCGGCGTCGGCGGGGCCAAGTGCGGGAGCACGGCGGTTATCGCGTGCGTGTTCGAGGAAGGTGGTGTGAAGAAGTTGTGCACGGCGAATGTTGGTGATGCGCGTATTTTACTTGTTCGTGATGGAAAGGCGGTGCAGCTTTCGGTGGATCACGTGCCGGATGACGAGGCGGAACGCAAGCGCATCGACCGCGGGAATCCAAACTTGAGAAAGTCGATGGTGACTTTCACGGAAGGTTCGTGGCGTGTCGGCGGCGTTTTGGCGCTCTCGCGTGCGTTTGGTGATTCGTTCTTAAAGGAAAGCGGGCGTTTCGAGGGCTTCGGGGAGAAGAATGCCGATTACGGTAGTGGATTTGGCTTGAACGCCGAACCGGATTGCTACATCGAAACCATCACGGCGGCGGATACGTGGGTGATGCTTTCGTCTGATGGTTTGTACGACAACCCCGAACGCGGTGGTGGTGGTGGCTGGACCAACGATGAAATCGCTGCGTTCTTGAGCGCTGCTGGTCCTGATGCCGACCCCACGGCGCTCGCCAAGGAACTCGTCGAACGCGCGGTGCAAAAGGGGAGCACGGATGACATCACTGTGCAAGTCATGCGCTTGTAGGAACTTTCGCGACACGCCGTCGGGATGCCGTGAAAACATAAAAGTGAAAAAAAAGAATTCTAAAAAGCTCCACGCCCGCGCCAATTTGCTCGCGTTGTGTCAATACAATCAAAACACAAAGTCATACATCATTATTCGCGCGACGCGTCAAAGAAATATTCCCTCGCCGCGCAGTGGTCGGTAGCTCACGCGAATGAGAGATTACGCACATATGATGGTTATTAGAATAATCTCGAATCGCTATGGTACACAATCATCACATCAATCGCCCTTCACATTAATCGCGCGCTCTATTCGAGTAAATACCCAGCCAAGAACAACGCGAAGAACAACGCCAACCCGCCGTAAATCAACCTCGACTTTTCACCCTCCGTCATTGAATTCGTCCCTAATCCATACCCTTGATTCACTTCGAACCCCGCCACAGCCTTCCCGAGTGACTTAAACTGCGCCTTCGGTGCCCCACACGTCGGACACTGCCAATCCCCGGGTAAATCCTTAAACGCCGTGCCCGCGCTCACGGGATAAAAGTCATCCCCAACCTTGGGCTTGTACTCGTACATGCAGCTCTGGCACTGGTAATCCCCTTGCCCGATCACCGCAAACTTTTCTTCGAGCTCGGGGTTATCGCGATTCAGCGCCCCTTGCACGCTCTTTTCGTTCGCAAACATGTACTCATCCTCGCCCTCCTCGCCATCGTTGTTCGCGTGCACGCGCACCACGCGCGACGACGCGACGACGGTCGCGGCGTGACGTCGGTGCGACGTCATCGTCGTCGTCGTCGTCGTCGTCATCGTCACGCCCATCTTCGGCGCGCGCATCGTACGTGCGCCGCGTCGTCGCGCGGTGGCGGCGCCGGCGGTCGTGGAGGCGGTGATTGGAGCCAGCATCGTCATCGTCGTCGTCGTCGTCGTCGTCGTCGTCGTCGTCGTGTGGGACGCGCGCGCGTGGGTGTGTCGTCGCGTGCGTCGTGTCGTGACGACGACCGAGAGGGGTGAGGGCCCGATTGTCCGACGCCGATTGTCCGATCTCGGCAAAGGCTCGCCGCACATCACAAACCAAACACCCTCGGGACGCACACCGTCGACGACCGCACGACGACGCGCGCGGGATGACCGCCACCGACGCCGCGCCGCTGCTGCGACCGACAACGGACGACGTCACGCGATGGCATCACGTGCGGTGGGTGACGCTCGGGGCGAGCGCGTGTGGGGTGGTCGGTCTCGTCGCGGCGGCACGCTCGCACCGGTTGGGCGCTTGGGACGGTGTGCATGGGAAGTTGCTGCCGTCGACACCGGCGGAGTCCGCGCGTGCGGGACCGAACGGACCGTTGCGACGAGTGACGCTGTATGATCACTGTGTGGATGATGAGACCAAGGCGAAGGGGGCGGAAAGTGATTTTTGGACGTTTGGACGCGAAGGCGCTCGGGTGGTTCGACACAATTACGAGGCTGGTGATTTCTTCAAGTACGAGAATGGAATCCCGATGAAACGGGAAATGATTGAGGATGGGCTATATGCGTGGACATTGGAAACGCGTGACTTTGATTGGGAATTCGGTTTCGCCCTCGGGAATGTGGAGAATGAGCAATATTACGAAATTGGTACCTCGGATACGGAGGCGCCGCTTACGCGCGCGGATAACCTTGATTGCGTACAGAAGTACGGAAAGTACTTCAATCGAGTGGTGACGCATGAGGAAAATCCTCTGGATATTTCGTACGTCTTTGGTTCGTGCCTGCGTGAGTGTCCGGCGGGCTACACGGATTACTCCATGGTACCAAAACCAGTGAGCGGCGAACTCTCTTCTATGGCAACTGATCCCAACGCATCATTGGATTTGGGCGAATCTCAGGACGCCCGTCTTATCATTCCTTCGTCCGTCATGTTTCTCGGTGACTCGAAGGACAAAGATACTGGTATCAACCCAATTCTCAGATCGGGTTTACAAAAAGATACTACATTCACTGAATCACCAGCCGCAGTGCGGTGGATTGTGGGTGGAATTGACTACTGGCGTATGTATCTGAAGATGGCCAAGGTCGAAATATATATCGAAAACGGACATGCGAGAATGCGCTTCATCTCACAGAAGCGCCACACACTCAGTTCAACTAAGGGCTACCCATATCGGACAGTTGCCCAAGCTGACTGGCGCGTGAACAACGTGATCGTCGATGGTTGCACGAATGTTTTTTGTGATCCCATGCAGTATGACTTGTCAACTCTGTACGGAGATGCCGATAACGCAGATATGCGAAATTATGTCCTGAAAGCGCTTCTTTACAGGTCTCTCAAGGTGGGTGACTCGGCGCCCACTTATCACAAGGTGACGACTGGCATCCAGTCAGAGCCCAACTGTCGCAAGCAAACGTGCACCTCGGAGCAGAGAGCTGCGGCACATTTCCTCGAAGGCGCCTGGTCAACGGGCGCTAATAGAGATAGAACGTTATTCCAGGCGGGGACATGGGGACCAGACATGGATGTTCGTCGTTTGACCATCACGTCTGGCGTGTTGTGTTCGATAGTCCAAAATGGCGGAAACTGCATGTTCTCAATCGCGCGAGCGTTCGACCCGGGCTCAAGCGGGTGGCACGGATATACTGGTCCCACGAACATGCGAAAGCAATACGTTCTCGCTGCTCTTGTAGGATCTGGCTGGAAGATGGCTCGTGTCGAAGTATTCCTCGAGGCTGGCGCGTTAAAGGTCAAGGCGCTCGACTCTTCGTGCGACCACTCCGTCGCTGCTTCTGATCACAACGACATCACGGGGGACCCTGTGCGGGCGGACATCTCAGCGATATATCGAAAACAATCGTCAAAAGTTATTACAGTAGGGCCTATGCCAAGCTGGCTGGAAACTGACGGCAACAAGATGGGTGTTGGAGGGCTCTATTTCGAACTCGCCGGCTCTATGGTTCCGTCGCTCGTGGGTATCTAGCGCGTGATTAGCGCGCGATGAATCAAAAGCGTCTCTAATAAATCAAAAGCGTCTCTACTTTGTTTTTACATCCTACATTGCTCCACCGGCGGTCGCGTTCCCATCTCCTTCTTTTCGCAGCACCACCACGCGACCACGTCCGCACCGCCGGCTTTTCATATGCGTATACAGTATGAAACATGGATGACTTACATACTGTGCACCATGTAAGGCTATACATGTATACAACGTACGTGCGCGGCGTGCGACAGCTGATGGATTTTGAAATTGACGTCGCACGGGGCGCGTCGTCACACGCGAGCGCGCTCGAGCTCGCGGTGGCGAAAGTGGCGACGAGATACGACGCGGCGATGAGCAAGGTGAACATCACCCGTCCCGATGGGTACTACGATTTCTACGACGATTTTCTCGATGACGGCGTGACGGTGGCGCCCAAAGCGTTGCGAGCAAAGATTCGAACGTTTTTGGAAAAGTGGAACGTGACGGCGACGTCGTTTCAGAAGGTGATTGCGGTGAATTCGAATTCGTATGGGAAGTTTATGACTATGCAGTACAAGAATCAATGGAGCGCGACGAGTAATGGGACGTACATGAGTGCGGCGTATTTCTTTTATGTTGATAAGAAGCTCGGGAAGGATTCGATTACGGCGACGTTGAAGCGCGGGCAAGCGGTGGCGGCGAGTGGGATAACATCAAGCATGACGCAGCCTTTGGTTGAGCCGAATAGTAATGGTGCTCAAGCGACGGCTGGGTTGCCGTCGTCCTCGAAGTCGTCCGTGGGTCCGACGCCGCGCGGCATGCCAAAGACGGCGCGACCGGCGCAAAAGCCGCCGCTTCCAGACCTTTCGTCGGTGAACATCGATGAGCGCGTCTTCTTAAACCCCAAAGAAGTTCGCGCCGAAATCTCAGCCATCAAGCGCCGGTACAAGTGTAACAACGCCTCGATCGGCCGTGCGGTTGGCGAGATGAATTCCCAACCAGGCGCGGCTGTCTCTCGATTTCTCGACAAGGGTGGCGACTTTGGCGGCGGGCAGATGGAAATCTACCGTCCTCTCGCGCATCTCTGCGAAAAGTTGCGCGTGTATGAAAACAAGCCAAAGTCTGCGAAGCGCATTATGCTCGAGGCCGAAGCCGGCGATGGAAAGCCATATTTGGGACACGACACGTCGCGTCCGACGATTTTCTTTCCCGGCGCCTTCTTGGCCAAAGACAATTTGGGGCGATTACATTATCAGTCGGGCTACTAATAAAGCGTCGAAATCTAGCGCAAAACAACAATGACATGCTGTACATACATTACATTTGAAACATCGCGCGCGAGATACGCTGTAATATCAACATGGATGACGAATCTTGATGCGTTTCTCGCGTTTTGACCACCTCAGTGCGCGCCTCTCATGCCTTCGAAGACATGGACGCGCGGTGACGCCACCGCGGCGCCATCGATGAGAGAAGCCACAAAACCCAAACACGTGGCGACCGCAGCGGCGCCATCGAAGCGCAAGGCGACGTGGGAACGCGGCGTGGACACGTTGAGTCCGTCAACGGGAACGAAGGCTACCGTACCCACGGCGAGCGCTACGAAGCGCCCAAGGCGCAGCGTCGACGGCTCGGCATCAAAAGCGCCGACGAAAGCGTCGCTGAACGCAACAGCGACGCCTTTTGAACCCAAGAGCGCGCTCGAGGCGAAATTAAAGGCGGTGGAGGCGGAAAAGGCAAAGCTACGCGCGGCGATTGAGGCGCAAAAGCGCAAAGTGGATGAAGCTAAAGCTGCAAAAGAAAAGAAGGATGCCGACGCGCGAGATAAAGCTGAACGCGTGAAGCGTGCGGGTAATTTATTAAGTGGTTTCCGAGGCGTGCGTAAAGCGGTTGAGGAACGAGAGGAAAAGTTAGCACCGCAAGCTGAACAACTTTCGGCGGCGGAAATAGAACGTCGGGCGGTGCAGCGCGTGGTGCTTGCGGGAAGCGACTGGGCAATTTTAGACCTTCCTCCTGGCTCGCAAAAGAAGTGGATTAAGAAATCATACATGGAGCTGGCGAAGATTTTACATCCCGATAAGTGCCAAGCCCCTGGGGCGAAGGAAGCGTTTCAGAAACTCTCCAAAGCGTACCGCGCGCTGTCGTCGACAGAGTAACGCTGCTCGCACGTTCGTCGTCGTTGTCGTCGGCGGTATCGCCATGCCAGTGACTGGTTCTAGTAGTCTCTAGTTAAATCCTAGCGCGCACATAATCTGTAGCACATCCTGTAAAAGCAGTATTGTTTAAAGTTAAGCCCGCGCTTCATTCGGCGACTCGCGGCGGTCAACCGCCGCGCGCGCATGCCTGAAACCTTGAGCGATGCGTTCGCGCGCGTCAACGTCAACGATACCGCGCGCGTGATGGTGAATGATGAGGCCATCACGCGCGCATTTAGCGCGCCCGTGGATTTTCCCGAGCTCGGCGCCCTCGACGACACCACGCTCGTCGAAGTGCTCACCTCTGACGACGCCTTTGCGCGTTACGTGGCGAGTACAGCGCACGTCAACGATAGCGCGACGTTTGTGAATGATCTACGTCACGACATTACGCGCGTGTGCGCTGTGAATGAGCGTCTCATGGAGGATTTGCGCTCGACGCGCGCGAGAGCCGCGGCGACGCGGGCGAGCGACGCCGACGCAGCTCGTCGCTCGTTTGAAGCCACCAAACGCGAGTACGATGAGAAAAAGTCGTCACAAACCTTAGATAGTACGTTAGTTAAATTAGAATCTCGTCGCGATGCGGCAAATGCGGCGTCAGAGGAGATGTTGGCGGATGTGAGACGCGTTCCAGGCGTGGCTTCGCGCGCCGCTACGGATGACTTTGTGCATCAGTACTTAGCTCTTCGAATGCGCGCGCATGAGGCGTCCATCATTGGTGAAATCGTTCGCACAGGATGACATGGAATGTTGTTTTACAAATCCCCAGTGATGGCGTTGTCTTATTACCGAGCGTTAGCCGAAATTGAAAACGTTGTATGTCCAAGCAAGTTGTATATAAACTTTAAAGAACAGTGAATTGCCAACCGTATTCCACCGGTGCCGGTGTACCGTCCACGCCATTCGCCACGAGTCGTATGCGAATGTTGTTACTGGACGCTAAGGCTGCTTTTACCGATGCACGCTTTGAAATTTCTGTGAGAAAACGCGTGCCTAGTGTCTGTCTCGCGGGGTATACTTGAATGTTCGTCTCACGTGAGATCCCGAGGTGTTGTCTCTTGCATTCTTGAGAATGAGCATTGTAATAATCGCGTTCGTAGCAATCATCTCCACAATACGCCATACACCGACATCCCTTGCACACGTGCAGTGTCACATGCTTTGATAACGCCGGCGCCGCGCACGCGAAGCACATGTTGAAAAACTTGAACGTTCCGCGCGTTTCATCGACACTTTTGGCTGTCATCGCCGTGCGCAATTTATCGAAATCCAAATCAAGCGTTCGCTGCCACGCCACGACCTCATTTGACGTCGTGCTATACACGTATGCATCGCAATACTTGGGTACATTCATGGCCACTTCCAACCCAAAGTATTTCGGTCGATTTCGTCCGAGTAGCTCCAACGCGCCATCGACCGACTTTACGTTGGGCTGATTGTCATCCATGTCCAAAAGAAAATTTTTCGCAACCGATTTGCCATCCTTATATACAAGCTTCTTCAGCGCGTCAGCAGCCTCTTTAACTTGCGCAATCTGACTGGTTTTCAACGAAGTGATGCCCAACCGAATGCACGTGCTCAACGCGCCCGCCCTCGCGTACTTAACTTCGAGCGCGCGATCCCTCGTTCGATCGCCACTCGGTCGCTCCACCGGTGCTCCAAACACCGGCCCAAACTCAAACACTTCAGATATCGCATCGACGTACTCCTCGCTCTCACGCGCCGTGTCCCGAGCGTACTTTTGAAATGCATCTTTAAATCGCTCCACCGTCCTCGTCAGCGTTGACGCCGGTAACCCGAGCGCGCCGTCCTCGCCGTAATCGAACCAGTACGCTTTTTGAACAAAGTACAACGCCCCGGGCATGGAGAGCGCCTGGGCGTGCGCGTGCGACTCCAAGCCGCTGTCGGACGACATCGATTGTTCGTTTGCAACAAAAACTCCAACTTGCGCGCGCGCGACAGTGCCAGCGCCACAATTCCACGCGCGCCTCCTCGTGGAACTCATGACGACGACGACGTCGATGACGCCGCACGCCGCGAGATTGACGACACACGCGCGCCCGTCGTCGTCGCGCATCGCCGCGTCGCCGTCGCCGTCGACGCCAAAGACGTCGGCAAAGACGACAATGTGCGCTTTGGATAAGCGTCGGCAACGCTCGCGCGGGACGTTGGCGGTGTCATCGGCGTCGGCGTCGAGCGGCGCGATCGGGGACGTCGCTGGGAACCCGTATGAACAGACGTCAAGCGCGGCGAACGAGCGACAGGCGCTGTTTAACGATATCGCGCCCGTGTATGATCGTTTAAACGACCAGCTGAGCTTGGGGTTGCACCGGGCGTGGAAGCGATGCGCGGTGAAGTGGTGCGGCGCGACGATTGGCGCGCGCGCGCTCGACGTGTGTTGCGGCAGTGGTGACGTGGCGATTAAGCTTTCTGATGCCGTGGGCGCGACTGGCGCCGTGGTTGGGTTGGACTTCGCGGCGAATCAATTAAAGTACGCTGGGGAGAAGGAGGCGAGCCGACGGGTGGAGCTCGGGGAGTACGCCGAGTCGCGCATGGCGCCGATTGAATGGATCGAAGGCGATGCGTTGGCGTTACCGTTTGAAGATGATTCGTTTGATTGTGCCACGATTGCGTATGGATTGCGTAACGTGAGTGATATTCCGTTGGCGTTGAGGGAATTACGTCGCGTGGTGCGTCCCGGGGCCAAGGTTGCGGTTTTGGATTTTAACAATCCGACGGATGCGACGACGGCTTCGGTGCAAGGTTTCGTTTTAGATAACATTGTCGTGCCGTTTGCGGATTTAAATGGCGTCGCGGCGGAGTATAGGTATTTGCGTCCGAGCATAGAGCGGTTTCCTCGAGGGCAAGAGCAGGTGGATTTGGCGCGCGACGCGGGCTTTCGCCAGGCGGAATTTTACGAATTGCAACCGGGCGGTTTAATGGGTTGCCTCGTCGCCACCAAGTAGGAGTTGTCATAATAATAAAAGACATGATGATGATGATGATACGATGTATGATATGACAGAAAA
>Ga0181553_10002292_pt1 | contig 16991 bp, 15 predicted proteins | sample 011ome_17_FD_133753 | JGI IMG/M metagenome (GOLD analysis project Ga0181553, IMG submission 133753) | Coastal salt marsh microbial communities from the Groves Creek Marsh, Skidaway Island, Georgia - 011502XT metaG (megahit assembly) | ecosystem: Environmental > Aquatic > Marine > Intertidal...
GCGCTACGCCAGGAAGGCCTCGCTGCAGTAGTCAGTGGCGCGGGCCCCTCTGTCTTGGTGTTGTGTAGTGACCCCGCTCAGCGTCTCCAAGCAGAAGCAGTGGTGGCGAAGAATCAGACCTCGCCGTGGAGCTGCCGCATGCTGACCGTCGATGAGCGTGGTGCTACAGTAGAAGTACTTCCGGCGCTCGCCGACTAACCCTAGTTAGCACTCCGGATATCTCACCGGCCCACCAGGCTGTGGCACTTTTCGTGAGTGTTTGGCCCGGAATCGTCAGTCGAAGAACATTTTTCGAGGACACTCGGGTCGCCGCTGAGGAAAACCCCCTCTTTTTACCCCACATCAAGGAGAAATCACGTGGAGAACGAGAACGAAACCCCCGAGGTTGTACAAGAAGATGCTCCGAAGCGTCGCCCCTCACGTCGGGCAAAGACCGACGCAGTAGTCAGCCCAGAAGCCAACGAGGCACCGTCTACCGACGCTCCTGCTGCCGAAGAAAAGACCGACGACAAGCCCAAGCGCCAAAGCCGTAGCCGCCGCTCGGCAGATAGCGATGCTGCTGAAGAAAAGGTCGACGCCAGCGAATCAAACGAGTCTGAGGCCAGTGCAGATGACTCCGCCGAGGGCGAAGGAAACGGACGTGGCCGTGGACGTGGTCGCGGACGCGACCGTCGTCGAGGACGTCAGTCAAACGGAGACGACGTCGATCCTGAAATCAGCGACGACGACGTCTTGATTCCCATCGGTGGAATCTTGGATGTGCTCGACAACTACGCGTTCGTGCGCACCACCGGATACCTCCCTGGTCCCACCGACATCTACGTGTCGCTCGGCCAGGTGAAGAAGTACAACCTGCGTAAGGGTGACGCTGTCATCGGTTCGATCCGCCAGCCCCGCGAAGGTGAGCTCCAGGGTCGCCAGAAGTACAACGCTCTTGTCAGCGTTGACACCATTAACGCTCAAAGCGTTGATGAAGCCCAGAAGCGCCCCGAATTTGCGGAGATGACCGCTGTACACCCCACCAAGCGATTGGGTGTTGCCGGTGGATCGGGTGTTAAGGCACTCGGCCTGGTTGACCTCTTTAGCCCACTTGCTATGGGTCAGCGTGGAATCATCGTTGCCCCACCGAAGTCCGGTAAGTCGACCATGGTGCAGCGCCTTGCAGAGGCAATCGCAGAAAACCACCCCGACGTGCACCTGATGGTGGTTCTAGTTGATGAAAACCCTGAAACGGTCACTGAGCTGCAACGCAGCGTCAAGGGTGAGGTCATTGCCTCCACCTTCGACCGTCCCGCTGACGACCACACCACCATTGCCGAGCTCGCCATTGAGCGCGCAAAGCGTCTGGTCGAGCTCGGACACGATGTTGTCGTGATCTTCGACTCGGTGACTCGTTTGGCTCGCGCCTACCAGTTGACCGGAACTCACTCGCGCGGAAGCTCGCAGGTTGATGCGTCATGGCTCTACCCGACCAAGCGCCTCGTGGGTTCAGGACGCCAGGTGGAAGGCGGCGGATCACTGACCGTGATCGGAACCCTGCTTGCCGACACTGGTCAGGCCATCGACGACGCCGTGGCACACGAAGTGTCACAGCTTGCCACCGTGGAGCTCCACCTCAGTGAAGAAGCCTCACGTGGACGTTTGTTCCCACCACTCGATGTGGTTCGCTCCGGCACCAGCCGCGACGATGCACTCATCGGTGCGAAGAACGCACAGGTCCTCGACGAATTCCGTCGCCAGGCTCTCGACGCGTCTCCTGTTGAGGTGTTGAACCACCTCATCGAGATTGCTCAGAAGACAAGCGATATCGACACGATGGTCGACTCGATCAAGCAGGTCACTCCTGCTGTGAGCCGCCGGAGCTAATTCCATGCTCGAATCGATCGATCAGTTGGCCACCGAGCACGGCCAGTTGCAGCAGCAACTGGCCGACCCGGCTGTCCACCAAAACCCTGGGTTGGCGAAGAAATTAAACCGTCGCTACCTCGAACTCGATCGAATCGTGAAGGCTCACCACCACCTCACCTCGCTCAATGATGACTTGGAAGCGACCAAGGAGCTCGCCGGTGAAGACGCCAGTCTTGCCGATGAAATCCCTGCGCTCGAAGCCAGCATTGACGAGGCACAGGTCACCCTTAGAAACCTTCTGATTCCGCGCGACCCCGATGATGGGCGCGACGTGATCATGGAAATTAAAGGTGGAGAAGGTGGCGAGGAAAGCGCTCTCTTCGCGGCGGACCTTCTTCGGATGTATATCCACTACGCCGAGAGCCGAGGTTGGAAGACCGAAGTACTTGACTCGACAGAGAGCGATTTGGGCGGATACAAAAACGTTCAGGTGGCAATCAAGTCAAGCTCTGCCGATCCCGACCAGGGTGTCTGGGCCAGAATGAAATACGAAGGTGGCGTCCACCGCGTTCAGCGCGTTCCCGCCACCGAATCACAAGGGCGCATCCACACCTCCACGACTGGTGTGTTGGTGTTTCCGGAAGTGGATGAGCCTGAAGAAGTCGAGATCAACCAAAACGACTTGAAGATTGACGTCTACCGCTCAAGTGGACCCGGTGGTCAGTCGGTGAACACCACTGACTCCGCGGTGCGCATTACCCACATGCCCTCGGGAATTGTGGTGTCGATGCAAAACGAGAAGTCGCAGCTGCAAAACCGTGAAGCAGCAATGCGTGTTCTTCGCGCCCGGTTGCTTGCTAAGCAGCAGGAAGAGCAGGAGGCGGAAGCATCGGAGAAGCGGAAGTCTCAGATTCGTGGAATGGATCGCTCAGAGCGCATTCGCACGTACAACTTCCCCGAAAACCGTATTGCCGATCACCGCACCGGTTTCAAGGCCTACAACCTGGACCAGGTGATGAACGGTGCGCTTGATCCCGTGATCGACTCCTGCGTTCAAGCAGACGAGGAAGCCAGGCTCCAGGAGCTTGGCGACTAGAAGTGTCCCAGGCACTCAGCGACCTGATCGCGGACGCTATTACTGCACTCACCAGGGCTGGTGTTCCGTCCGCTCAGGCTGATGCCTGGCATCTTGCGTCCCACGTATTGGGCCAAGGCAGGGGAGAGCTGCACGCGCAAATGATTGTGGGCTCTATCGAACTTGATTCCGCCCAGCAGGAGCAGTTTTCAGCGCTCCTTGCTCGCCGGGTAGGCAGAGAGCCGTTGTGGCACATCACCGGTGTCGCGCCTTTTTTCGACATGGATCTGCGGGTGGGACCTGGAGTGTTTACTCCCCGCCCAGAGACGGAACTCCTCGCTCAACACGCAATGGAAGAAGCTCTCTCGCTCCACCCTATGGAGGGTGTCCTCCGGGTGGTGGATCTGTGCGCGGGCTCTGGTGCTCTCGCGCTGTCGCTTGCACGATCTCTTCCCCACGCCGAGGTGGTGGCAATAGAACTCTCGGGCGATGCGGAGCCATTTCTTCGAGACAACATCGCCCACTTCGCGCCATCGGTGGAGCTTGTGATGGGAGACATCGATGCTCTGGCCTCCCATGAGTGGGCGGGGTCGGTGGACCTTATTGTCAGCAATCCTCCTTATTTGCGCCCCGATGAGCCACTTGATGTCGAAACCGAAGGGTTTGATCCAGGACTTGCCCTTGTCAGTGGTGAAGACGGACTAGACCTCATTCGTCGGCTGATCCCGCTTGCCCACAGCACTCTTCGCCCCGGCGGAGTCATCGTGATGGAACACGGTGTGGACCAGGGGGAGTCGATACGCGGGTTGCTTGCAGATGCGGGTTTTAAGAATCAGACCACGGTGACCGATTTGGTGGGCCGTGATCGATTCAGCCGAGCAATCAAGGGCGCTTAGAAGCGAGTCGCAAACTCGCGAACAACGGCTTCTAACGCGTCGGGGTCGTGGTTGGGTTGGAACCATTCGCCGGTAATCCCGATGGACTCTGCACCCCGAATGTTTTCTGGCATGTCGTCGATAAACAACACGTGTTCTGGTCTATGCCCTAAGTGGTCAAGAGCATTCACAAACACTTCGGGCTCTGGCTTCCGGGCTTTGAAATGGGCCGTGGCATAGAGGTGCTCGCCAAAAATATCTTCAATCTCTGGGGCGATATCTGCCAAGTGCTCGCCAATAAGCGCACCGTTATTGGTCAGCAGAGCCACGTCGCCCAAGGTGGAGGCAAGCCGGGCAATCTCGATGATTTCTGGCCGTGGGGTCATGCCGGCCTTGCGGTGAAAGAGCCACTGCTCGGTGGTCAGATCAGATTCAAGGGCCTCGTTGACGAGCCGTAAGTATTCCTCGCCCGTGGCCGGCACACCCTTTTCGGCGAGCCATTCGCCCTCATCATTCCACCAGCGTCGGCGAAGCTCATGAAAGTCGAGTCCAGTGAGTTCCTCAAGGCCATGCATCCGAATACGCCACTGATAGTCGTAGAGGACGTTGTCCATATCGAAGAGAAAAAGCATCCAGACCAGCCTATGCCCGCTCACTACACTGGGCTTAATGGCCACCCTGTTTGATCTCACAGATGAGCACTATGTCTTGTCGGGGATTCACACTGCCCACGCAGCGCTGTCTCGAGGCGACATCGTGGTTGTCCCGACCGACACCGTCTATGGCCTAGCGGCCTGCCCCAAGGTCGACGGTGCACTAGAGCGCCTCGTCGGAGTCAAAGGGCGAGGCCTCGACATGGCTCCTCCCATTTTGATCTCGGGCATTGAGCAAGCAGAACCCCTCGTCGCAGAGGGTGCTTTTACCGAAGGCGTGGTCGCCGCACTGAAGCTGCTGTGGCCTGGAGCACTCACCATCGTTCTTCCGATTAATCCGGCACTTGGTTTCAGCGTGGGGGATACCCCGGGCACCATTGCCCTGCGGGTGCCCAACCAGCCGGAACTTCTGGAGTTACTGCGTATTCACGGTCCACTTGCTGTCACCAGCGCTAATGTCACCGGCGAGCCGCCGTGTCAGACCATTTCTCAGGCGATCAATGTCTTTGGCGACGAGGTGTCTGTGTACCTCAATGCTGGCTCGGAATCGGGAACACACCACGAGCCTTCTACCATCATTGACGCGACGGCGTTGGGTAACAATGGTGCGGTGAGCATTATCCGAGCAGGAGCCATCAGTCCTGCCGAACTGGCAGATGCCGGACTCGAGGTTGTCGCGTGACCTTTTACGCTCTCGTGCTCATCACGGCCACGGTCGTGAGTTACTTGGTGTCGATTCTTTTGTGGAAAGTCGGCGGCAGGTGGGTCAAGCAGCGAGACATCAGAGACCGAGATGTTCACCAGACCCCGACTCCTCGCCTTGGGGGGCTTGCCATCTTTGTCAGCATGTTGGCGGCCACTGCCGTGGCAAGCCAGGTGGGCTGGTTTGATGAAGTGTTCGATAATCCCCGCGACGTTTATGCGTTGCTAGGTGCAGCAGCCATCGTGGTGGCGATTGGGTTTGTCGATGACCTCATCGACTTGGACTGGCTGACCAAGCTTGCGGGTCAAATCCTCGCTGCAGGGCTAGTCGCCTGGCAGGGCGTGCAAATTGTGTCAATTCCAATTGGCGGTCTCACCTTGTTCTCGCCCACGCTGTCGCTGGTGTTGACGGTGCTGGCGATTGTCTTGGTGATGAACGCCGTGAACTTCATTGATGGCCTTGATGGTCTCGTTGCTGGGGTGACCTTGATCGCCAGTGGCGTGTTCTTCATCTATAGCTTCCTGCTCGCCACCGGCGAGGCAGATACTCCCTACTTCAACTACGCGTCGTTGTTCACGGCCATCTTGCTGGGTGGAATGTTGGGATTTGTTCCAATCAACTGGCACCCTGCGAAGCTCTTCCTGGGTGACTCGGGCTCGCTGTTGGTGGGATTGATCATGGCCACCACGGCCATTTCTGTGACCGGGCAGATCGACCCCGCCACCGTGAGTGCCTCCCAACTGTTGCCCGCATTTATTCCCATGCTCCTGCCGCTCGCGGTCTTAATCGTGCCGTTGCTGGACTTTCTCTTGGCCGTTCTTCGTCGCTTGCGCGCAGGAATGAGCCCATTTGAGGCAGATCGTCAACACCTCCACCACCGCTTGCTCGATATGGGCCACACCCACCTTCAAGCGGTGTTGATTTTGTATGCCTGGACTGCGGTGTTGGCCGTCGGCACTCTGCTGTTTTTGTTTGTCGACTGGTACCTTGCCATCGGAATCATCGCGATGGGTCTGATTGGCTCCACCGTGATTACGCTCTCGCCGGATAACCGCGTGGTCCACGACCCTCTCGCGATCCCCGCCGAACAAGGAGAAAAGTAGTGTCCAGTGTGACTCCCCAGCAGGTTGTAAAACGCGCCCTTTTCTGGGGCGTGATCTCTACGTCGATTGTGGTGATCATTGCCAGTGTGGTGGGAGCTCTTGTGGCAGAACTCTCGGGCATGCTCGGAGCACTGGCGGGTGGAGCAGTCGGATTTCTCTTGCTCGCGCTCACCCCGCTATCCATCATTTGGGGGTTCAAAGCCGGTGGCGGAAGTGTTCTCGCTCCGGGGTTCTTCGCCGTGGTTCTCGGGGTGTGGCTGGCGAAGTTCGTGATCTTTATCGCCCTGATTTTCTTACTCGGTGACATGAGCGCACTTCACCGCGAGACTCTCTTCCTCACCATCGTGGCGGCACTCCTCGTGGGCCTGGTTACCGACTTGATTGTGGTGCTTCGCTCCCGGATGCCGTATGTCGACGTAGAGCTTCCTGGCCAGTCCTAGCCACCGGTGAGTGGGTCGATCATTCGGCCCACGAGAGAAGGCTTACCGGTCTTGGCTTCGATGCGGTCAGCCAGCGCCGTACCGGCAATCCCCGCAGTGGCGCCGAGCCAGCGAAGCGGTTCAGGCTCCCATTTTGGCCAATGGTCACTCACCAGCGGTAACCGTGTGCGGCCAGAGTGGCTACCAGTGGCCAAGTCCGCGAGTGTGAACCCGGCGAGCTGTGACAGTGCCACGCCGTCGCCTACATAACCGCCCGCTCGTCCGATTCCTGTGGAGTGGTCAAAGTAAACCCTCGCGTGCCAGTCCCGTGGGATTCCAAGGGCCCCGCCCCATCGGTGGCTAATCGCAGTCTTGCCAATCTGGGGAAACAACCCCCGAAGGGTTTCTTCCAGGCGGTCAAAGACTCGAGGTACGCGGTCATAGCCAGGCTTGATTCGACTTCCGAAGTGATACGGAGCACCGCGTCCACCAAATGCGATTCGGTTATCGGCCGTGCGCTGACCATAAATGATGAGGCGACGGTAGTCGGCGAAGGTCTCGCCCATTGCTAAGCCGATGTCGTCAAAGACGGAATCTGGCATCGGCTCGGTGGCAATCATCAGCGAATACAGCGGAAGGGTCATTCGCGTAAGCCCTGGAAGTTGAGATCGGTATGCCTCCATCGCCTCGATGATCACGTCCGCTTTCACACTGCCCACACGTGTATCGATGATTCCTGGGCGGATACGCGTGACCTCGGTCTGTTCTCTGATGGTGACTCCGCGCTGCTCGAGCGCGTCAGCGAGACCCCGGACCAGCTTTGCCGGGTGGATCCTCGCGCAGTCTTTGGTCCAAGTCGCACCGAGTGCCCCGGGGGAGTTCAGTGTCTGGTGGGGCTCTCGCCATTCCAAATGGTCTAGCCCTATGGTGCGTGTGGATTCGAGGTGTTCGCTCGCGCGGGAGAGTTCAATCGGACTCCTCGCGAGAGTAGTGGAGCCTGCTTTGACATAGTCAGCGTCGATGCCAAGTCTCGAAGCCCATTCACCCACACCGTCTACGGCGGCGTGCATGTGAGACCGCAGGTCTGCTGCCTTATCCCGACCGTGCAGATCAATTAGTGCGTGAGTTTCTGTGGGAAACAACGCGCTGGCCCAGCCACCGTTTCGACCAGATGCGCCAAAGCCCGCGAAGTCTTTTTCCAGAACCAAAATGCGCGCATGAGGAGAGTTCTCGGTTATGCCCAGCGCGGTCCATAGGCCTGTGAACCCAGCACCCACAATGACAACGTCAAATCTGCTCGCCAGGTCGCTTGGCTGCAGAGGGAGTCGGGGTGTGGGGGTGCCGATCTGGTCAAACCACAGCGACACCCCCGGGGAGTGTGACACCTACTTGTTCTTGAGCTTTTCCATCATCTCGCTGGCCTCGGTGAGGACCTTGCGGAGGATGGCTTCAATCTCGTCGAATTCCTTTGGACCAATCGTCAGCGGCGGTGCCAACTGGACGACGGGGTCGCCGCGGTCATCGGCGCGGCAGTAGAGGCCCGCCTCAAAGAGTGCCTTGGAGAGGAACCCACGAAGAAGAATCTCTGCTTCTTCGTCGTTGAAGGTTTCCTTGGTGGCCTTGTCCTTGACCAGCTCGATGCCGTAGAAGTAACCAGCGCCGCGCACGTCTCCGACGATGGGGATATCGAGCAGCTTCTCCAGAGTTGCTTTAAAAATTGGCGCGTTCTCACGCACGTTTTCGTTGAGCTTCTCCTCTTCAAAGAGGTCCAAGTTCTCAAGAGCTACCGCAGAGGACACGGGGTGTCCACCGAAGGTGTAGCCGTGGAGGAAGGACGTCGAGCCGTGCTTAAACGGTTCGTACAACTTCTCGCTGGCGATCATTGCACCAATGGGGGAGTAGCCGCTGGTCATTCCCTTCGCGCAGGTGATCATGTCGGGGACGAAGTCGAATGCCTTGCACGCAAACATTTCGCCGATTCGACCAAAGGCGCAAATCACTTCGTCAGAGACCAAGAGCACATCGTGCTTGTCGCAGATTTCGCGCACTCGCTGGAAGTATCCAGGAGGGGGTGGGAAACATCCACCAGCATTTTGGACTGGCTCCAAGAACACCGCGGCCACCGTGTCCGCACCTTCGAACTCAATCATCTCTTCGATGCGGTTGGCGGCCCAAATACCAAACTCTTCTTCCGTTCCGCCGGGGAAACCCATTTCCTCAGCGCGGTAGTAGTTGGTGTTGGGCACGCGGAAGCCACCCGGGGTGAGGGGTTCATACATCTGCTTCATCGCGGGGATTCCCGTAATGGTCAGAGCGCCCTGCGGGGTGCCGTGGTAGGCCACAAAGCGGGAGATCACCTTGTGCTTCATGGGCTTTCCCATCAGCTTCCAATAGTGCTTGGCAAGCTTGAAGGCCGTCTCAACTGCTTCACCACCACCGGTGGTGAAGAACACGCGGTTGAGATCTCCCGGTGCGTAGTCGGCAAGACGTTTAGCAAGCTCAACTGCTTTCGGGTGGGCGTAGGACCAGAGCGGGAAGAAGGACAGCTCTTCGGCTTGCTTCTTCGCTGCTTCTGCGAGGCGCTCGCGGCCGTGTCCAACCTGGACAACAAAGAGACCGGAGAGGCCGTCGATGTACTTGTTGCCCTTGTCGTCGTAGATGTAGTGGCCTTCACCACGGGTAATCACAGGCACGCCCTTGCCCGATTCCATCACCGACTGGCGGGCGAAGTGCATCCACAGGTGGTCTTTGGCCATCTGCTGTGTGCGCTCTTGTTCGGTCTGCTTCACAGCCGTCTTTTTCCTGGGGGCACCAGCGCCCACAATCTTCTTGACGGTGTCAGTCAGGGTCGGTTTCATTATGGGGTCCCCCAGTCGTAGTGTTGCTTTCTTAGTTCAAGGTACGTGAACGTTTCGGTGGAACTCACGCCATCCACGGCGCGAATCTTCTTGAGCAGCAGCTCCGTCATCTCCTCGTCGTCACGGGTGACGACTTCGGCGAGGATGTCGAAGCGGCCGGTGGTGAGTACGAGATAGTCGATCGCATCAATCTTCTCGAGCTTCTCCACCACCTCGAATGGATCGCCGGTGGTGCGAATCCCCACCATGGCTTGACGGTGAAAGCCAAGCTTCAGCGGGTCGGTCACGGCAACAATTTGCAGCACGCCCTGGTCGGTGAGCTTTTGGACTCTCTGGCGCACGGCTGCTTCGCTCAGCCCCACACTCTTGCCAATGTCGGCATACGAGCGTCGGCCATCGCGCTGGAGTAACTCGATGATGTGTTTACTTACATCATCGAGTTCACGCGACGGCGTTGCGGGGCTCATAGGGTGATTGTCGCATTGAAATGGACTTTGAGCAAGGGAATCCGAAGCAAAAAGCACAAAATACTTTCGAAAAGGTTAGTGTCGCGTGATTGTGCTCATCGCCCTGGAGGTCTAGGGTTACCTGCATGAGTACTCCAACGCTGAAGAACTTCATAAACAACGCTTACGTTGACGCCAAGGCATCTGATGTCCTCGACCTGGTCGATCCGGCCACCGAAGAGGTTTATGCCCAAGCCCCCATCTCATCGGCCGACGATGTAGACGCCGCATACGGCGCAGCGGCCGAAGCGTTCTCCAGTTGGAAGAACACGACCCCCGGCGAGCGCCAGCTCGCCCTATTTCGCATCGCTGACGAAATGGAAGCGCGCGCCGAGGAATTCGCTGACTTGGAATCCCAGGACACCGGAAAGCCCCGCGCGAGCCTCGTTGACGACGAGATCATGTTGAGCGTCGACCAGATTCGCTTCTTCGCCGGAGCGGCCAGAAACCTTGAAGGTAAGTCCGCCGGGGAATACATGGCCGACCACACCTCGATCATCCGCCGCGAACCCATCGGTGTCGTCGGACAGGTCACGCCATGGAACTACCCGCTCAATATGGCGGTGTGGAAGTTTGGCCCGGCCGTGGCCGCTGGAAACACCACCGTGTTGAAGCCATCGGACACCACTCCTCAGTCGACGCTGCTGCTGGGTGAAATCTGCGCCAAGCACTTACCACCCGGTGTGGTCAACGTGATTGTGGGTGACCGCACCACGGGTGCCGCAATGATCGACCACAAGATCCCTCAGATGGTCTCTATTACTGGTTCGGTCCGTGCCGGTATGGAAGTGGCGAAAGCAGCCTCGAGTGATTTGAAGCGTGTACACCTGGAGCTCGGCGGCAAGGCTCCCGTTGTCGTCTTTGATGACGCAGATATAGCCAAAGCAGTTGAGGGAATCGCTATCGCCGGATACTTCAACGCCGGACAAGACTGCACCGCGTCGACTCGTGTTTTGGTGCATAAGGCCGTCCATGACGAATTCGTGAAGCAGCTCAAGGCCTACATCGCTGCGAACGTGCAGACTGGGTCGCCGTCGTCTGCGGACACCTTCTATGGTCCGGTCAACAACGCCAACCAGCTCGACCGCGTAATCGGCTTTATTGACCGTCTTCCTGGCCACGCTCAGGTGGAAACAGGTGGGGCACGCCAGGGCGACAAGGGCTACTACATCACTCCCACCGTGGTGACGGGTCTTGAACAAACCGACGAAGCTATCCAAAACGAAATCTTTGGACCTGTCATCACGGTCCAGTCCTTCAATGATGAAGCACAGGCGATGACCTGGGCAAACGATGTTAACTACGGACTGGCCTCGAGTGTCTGGACAAAAGACCACGGCCGCGCGATGCGCTTTGCTAAGGGTCTTGATTTTGGTGCGGTGTGGATCAACTGCCACATCCCACTCGTGGCAGAAATGCCCCACGGAGGGTTCAAGCACTCCGGTTACGGAAAAGATTTGTCGATGTATGGATTCGAGGATTACACCCGGATCAAGCACGTGATGAGTTACATCGGCGAATAACCGACACGAATCGGAAACATACACAACACAGGAAATGGCATAGCATCAAGCAACAGTTCAGGGCATAAGCCTTGTTACTCAATGAGGAGAAGAGATGACGAACCGTCCCCTACCCAATGACCCCATGATCCGCCAGCTGGTTCAGATGGCGAGAAAGTCACAGGTCACCCGACGCGGGTTCCTTGCCGGTACGACTGGAGCGGCAGTTGCTGCTGGTCTAGCCGCCTGCTCCACCGGAGGCGAAATCCAGGCTGCTGAGGACATCTCGGCTACTGACAAGACCTTGAACTGGTCAAACTGGCCGTTCTACATCGACGAAGATGACGACGGCAACTACCCCACCCTTGAGGCCTTCCAGGCTCAGACCGGTATCGCCGTGAACTACATGGTCGACTACGACGACAACAACACCTACTACGCCAAGGTCCGCGACCAGCTGCAGCTCGGCCAAGACATCGGAGCGGACATCGTGGTCCCCACCGAGTGGATGGCCGCTCGTTGGGGTCAGCTTGGATTCGTCCAAGAGCTCAACGAAGCAAACATCCCCAACAAGGCAAACGTCATCGACTCGCTTGCTAACCCCGACTGGGATCCAGGCCGCAAGAAGAGCCTCCCCTGGCAGGGTGGATTTGCCGGTATTGCCTACAACGTTGAAAAAGTTGGCGAAATCCGCACCATCGAAGACCTCTGGAACCCAGAGCTCAAGGGCCGCGTCGTTGTTCTCTCTGAGATGCGCGACACCATCGGTCTGCTGATGATGGCTAACGGCGTGGACATCTCCACCGACTGGGGTGCCGACGAGTTCAACAACGCCCTCGACGTTCTCCGCGCACAGGTGGAGTCCGGCCAGGTGCGTAACGTCCGCGGTAACTCCTACACCGAAGACCTCGTGAACGAAGACGCTCTGGTGGCGATTGGATGGTCGGGTGACATCACCTTGATCAACTACGAAAACGGCTACGACGACGGCGAGAAGTGGAAGTTCGTCTTCCCTGAGTCGGGTGCCACCATCTGGAACGACACCATGGTTGTTCCTGTGGGTTCACCTCGTAAGACCAACGCCGAAGCGTTGATGAACTACTACTACGAGCCTGAGGTTGCCGCTGAGGTTGCCGCCTGGGTGAACTACGTAACCCCTGTGAAGGGCGCTTACGAAGCCGCTCTGGATATTGACCCAGATTTGGCCGAGAACAAGTTGATCTTCCCGGATGAGGCCACCTTGGCTCAGGTTCAGGCGTTTAAGACCCTGACCTCCGAAGAAGACAACGAGTACCAGGCTGCATTCCAGTCGGTCGTACTCGGCGCCTAGTAGATAGTTCGAGGAGATGGCAGGCGAGGGTTCAGCCCGGCAATTTGCGGAAGCGGGCGCCGATCTGGCGCTGGTGAATGTCACCAAACGATTCCCCGATTTACGGCGATTGATGATCTCTCGCTCACCATCCCCGCAGGTTCCTTCTTTGCCCTGCTCGGGCCAAGTGGATGTGGCAAGACCACGACACTTCGGCTCGTAGCAGGGCTGGAAGAGCCCACTGAGGGCCGCATCATGATTGGCGGCAAGGACCTCACTGACACCAAGGCCTATCAGCGGCCGGTCAACACCGTGTTCCAGTCCTACGCGTTGTTCCCGCACATGAGCGTGCTCGACAACGTCATGTTTGGGTTGCGCCGTCGCAAGATTGCAGACGCAGGCCAAAAAGCTAAAGAAGCACTCGATTTGGTGGAGCTTGGCCACGTTGCCAATAGAAAGCCCGCCCAACTCTCTGGTGGGCAGCAGCAGCGTGTGGCACTCGCGCGCGCACTGGTCAACCGCCCAGCACTGCTTCTTTTGGATGAGCCGTTGGGCGCATTGGACCTCAAGCTCCGTCGTCAGATGCAGCTCGAGATTAAAGACATTCAGTCCGAAGTGGGACTTACCTTCCTCCACGTCACTCACGACCAGGAAGAAGCCATGACCATGGCCGACACTGTGGCAGTGATGAACCAGGGCAAGATCGAGCAAATGGGCCCACCCGAGGAGCTCTACGAATCGCCCAAGACGGCGTTTGTGGCGACCTTCCTCGGCCAATCCAACCTGTTCGGGGGAGAAGTCGTCTCCTCCACCAAAGACGTCATCTCCGTGGCGGTTGCGGGCAAAGAACTGCGTGTTCCGGTTGACCGTGCTGTCGCCCACCGCGGCAAGGTCACCGTGGGTGTTCGCCCCGAAAAGGTGTCGCTCCACCAAGCAGAGCCCGCCACCGACAGCTCACGCGGCGTGATTGGCCCAGGGCGCGTTCTTGACGCGTCATTTACCGGCGTGAGCACGCAGTATCTGGTGGATGTCCCAGGCTTTGGCGAGGTCACCGTTTTCGCCCAAAACACGTCCCACGGCGAGCACGCCGTCGAAGGTGACGAGGTGTTCCTCTCCTGGAGTGTGGAGCACGCATTTGGCTTGGCAGATATGCCGCCTGCGGAAGACCGATTCCTCAACGACACCTCCACGGGTGCCATGGCCGTGCAAGAGCGAGAGAAGATCGAGCAAGAACTCGAGGGCGCCTAATGGCGTTTGGAGCGTTCGGGGGAGCGGCACCCGCTGCTGACCAGCAGCAGGTCGCTCAACGAAAAAGCCCGATCGCGCTCTGGCTGTTGCTGCCGGGCTTGTTGTATCTCATCCTCTTCTTCGTCACTCCGCTGTTCTCGCTGGTGATCACGAGTTTCCAAGAGCCGGTTCCCGGTGGCTTCCTCGGCGAGTACCAGAACGCGTTTAACCCTTCGAACTATGTCGAGGTGGTTGGCACCTATCTGCCACACATCTTGCGCTCGTTCGTCTACGCCTCGATGGCGACAGTGTTTGCGCTCTTACTGGGGTATCCCGTGGCCTACGTCATTGGTGTAAAGCTTCGGCCATACCCATTGGTTCAGGCACTCGCATTGGTGATTTTGATTGCGCCGTTCTTTATTTCCTTCCTTCTTCGCACGATCGCCTGGAAGCAAATCTTCGCCGACGAAGGTGTCGTGGTCGGGCTGTTGAAGTCCATGCAGATCATCCCGGCTGATGCCTACCTGACGGGAACTCCGTTTTCGGTGGTCTTTGGTTTGACCTACATGTTCTTGCCGTTCATGGCGCTGCCGATATACACCACCTTGGAAAAATTGGACCTTCGATACGTGGAGGCAGGAAGCGACCTGTACGCGAGCCCGTTTACGGTGTTTCGCACGGTGACATTCCCGCTGTCGCTGCCCGGTGTGGTGTCGGGAACGCTGTTGACCTTTATTCCTGCAACCGGTGACTACATCAACGCAAGCCGTGACTTCCTAGGCTCCACCGACACGGCCATGATGGGAAATGTGATCGAGGCAAACTTCCTTGTCCTCCAAAACTTCCCCGCAGCAGCCGCCTTGTCGCTCATATTGATGATGTCGATTCTCGTGCTGGTCTCTGCCTATGTGAAGCGAAGCGGAACGGATGACCTGCTATGAGAGGTTTGGGAAAGTACCTGCTGTGGGTCTACTCGGGCATGGCTCTAGTGTTCTTGCTCATTCCAGTCGTTTACACCATCGTCTTTTCGTTCAACGACGCCAGGCGAACCAACATCATTTGGCGCGGTTTCACCTTCGACAACTGGCTAAACGTTTGTGACGCACAGGACGTGTGTCCTTCTTTTATGAACTCGATTGTGGTGGCGGGTGTCTCCACCGTCTTGGCCACTGCGATGGGAACGGCGATCGCAATCGCACTGGTGCGCTACCGCTTTAAATTCCGGCAAGCCACCACGCTATTGCTGTTTTTGCCCATGGCCACGCCTGAGGTCGTCTTGGGCGCGGGCCTCGCCGCACAGTTCCTGCAATTGGGAGTGAATAAGGGCCTGGGCACAATCATCATCGCCCACACGATGTTTTGTATCAGCTTCGTGGTGGTGACCGTTCGGGCACGTGTGGCCGTGTTGGACCCAGCTCTCGAAGAAGCAGGTCGAGACCTCTATGGCTCACCCAACCAAGTGTTCTGGAGGGTCACCTTCCCTCTTCTCGTGCCCGGTATCACCGCGGCTGCTCTGCTGTCGTTTGCACTGAGCTTTGATGACTTCATCATTACCAACTTCAACGCGGGTGCAGCAGTGACCTTCCCTCGCTTTGTCTACACCGCAGCGGCCAGGGGAATCCCGGCAGAAGCCAACGTGATCGCAGCGGGAGTGTTCTTTGTCGCGATTGCGCTGGTGTTAATTACTCAAATCAGCGGGGCAATCAAGCGCAAACGCCTCGCTGCAACGAGCTAGACCCCTTCCAAGGAGGCATCACTGATGTCCATTGATCGCGCCAGGCTCCACTCGTTAATGGCCAACGAGACGGCTCTATTTGAGGCGTCCCATCCTCGCTCCAAAGAGCTCTTTGAGAAAGCCAAGACGGCAATGCCCGATGGTGTGCCGATGTTGTGGATGGCGAAGTGGCCAGGTCCCTGGCCGGTTTACGTCGACCACGCAGAAGGAGCTCATTTTCGCTGTGTGGACGGGATCGACCACGTGGATCTGTGCTTGGGCGACACCGGAGCCATGGTCGGACACTCGCCGCAGGCTACGAAGGATGCACTGATCGCCCAGTTGAACCACGGCATCACCACCATGCTTCCCACCGAACACGCAGAAATAGCGGCAAGTATGCTCGCCGAGCGCTTTGGGTTGCCGATGTGGCAATTTACCCTCACCGCAACCGACGCTAACCGTCACATGATCCGGTACTCCCGTCAGGTGACGGGCAAAAAGAAGGTGTTGGTAATTGACTACTGCTATCACGGCAGTGTCGATGAGAGCTTTGCCACCTTGGATGATGATGGCCACGTGGTTGCCAGGCGGGGAAACATTGGTGCACCGGTTCCCCTAGACGAGACCACCGTTGTGGTTCCCTTCAATGACGTTGATGCCCTGGAGCAGGCCTTTTCTTCTGGCGATATCGCCTGTGCGCTGATCGAGCCTGCAATGACGAACATTGGGATTGTGTTGCCGCAGCCCGGCTGGCACGACGCACTTCGTCAACTGTGCACCGATCACGGCGCTGTGTTGATCATCGATGAAACTCACACCATCTGCGCGGGGCCAGGCGGAATGACACAAAGGGATGGTCTCCAGCCAGACGCCGTGGTAATTGGAAAGACCATTGCCGGAGGAATCCCCGCCGGCGCCTATGGAATGACCGCGGATCTGCAACACAGGGTGCGCGACTCGATTGAGTTGGAAGACATCGATGTCGGGGGAGTGGGAGGAACCCTCGCCGGCAATGCCCTGTCGCTCGCGGGTATCAGGGCCACACTCGGGTCGGTGCTCACTGCAGAGGCGTACCCCTCAATGATTGAGCGTGCTACGGAGTGGACGGGTGGCGTTCAGGCAGTCATTGACCACTACAACATGCCCTGGCAAGTGACCCAATTAGGGGCACGGAGCGAATACAGCTTTATGCCCAC
>Ga0181553_10002294_pt1 | contig 16982 bp, 11 predicted proteins | sample 011ome_17_FD_133753 | JGI IMG/M metagenome (GOLD analysis project Ga0181553, IMG submission 133753) | Coastal salt marsh microbial communities from the Groves Creek Marsh, Skidaway Island, Georgia - 011502XT metaG (megahit assembly) | ecosystem: Environmental > Aquatic > Marine > Intertidal...
AATTCAACAGATCCTATTATTTCTAAGTTTACATATAACCCTGTATTTGTTGATACAAATGGTGATACCATTCTTGATGAATGTCCATATATTATTGCAGTAGGTAAAGAGTATTCTTCATCATATGATTTTGAAACTGTTGGCCAATCATTAGCTAGCATAGGTACAATTACTATTGAAGGTGCTAATCAATATGTTCAAAATAACCCAACATATAATGATGTTCAAATTGCCGAGGCACATGCAGAAATTGAATTGTTAACTCACATGACATTCTCTGCAGATAAGTCAAGAATGCCTGGTAAGCTAAAATACGACTGGAAACTATACAATACTAGTAAAGAAGTAGAGGATATATACTACAGTAATAAGTGGTTAACATATCTCTTTGAGCACAAGGGCGATTATACTCTTGAGCTTGAAGTTACTGATGTTAACGGTAACACTAACAAATTAGTTAAAAACGCACTAACGATTAAATAAAATATAAACAAATGGCGACAATTACAACAATTCAAGGTACGGATAGCCTATCGGCATCTAGAGTTACATTGAACGATAACTTTACTGCAATCAACGACGAGTTGAACACAGTAACTTCAATTCTTGACCCTGTAACTGGTAACTTAACTGGTGTTGCTGCAGCTGAAGTTAATAGCTTACTAGTTAATTCTGGTCTAGCAGCTGAGTTTGCTACATCTGGTAACACTCTTACAGCAGCTACTACAGTTGAAGGCGAGATCACATTTAATGACGCAGTTATTTATGATCAAGAAGTTATTACTACATCAATGCCTGCTGCGCTTGGCTTTGATGCTAACACATACATGATCGATTCATCGGCTACACCGATTACTCTTAATGCTGGTGTTAATGGTCAACAAATCACCCTTATTGCAAACGATGCTGCAGGTGTTCAATTTGCTTCTATTGCTAATATTGCTGGAGTAAACACATCAATCGATATTGCACAATACGGTACTCTTACTTTAAGATATATCGGTACATCTTGGTATATCCTAGGTTCGTTCAACACAGCTATCGTATAATAAAACGGCTTAGGCCGATAAAAGAATAATTAGGCATTAAATGGCAACACCATTAGTAAGAAAAGTTCAAGAGCAAGGCGGAACAATGTTCGCGTTTGCATCTGCTGCTAGGGATTTAACTAGAGCTCAAGGAGACCCAGATTTAAAGTTTGAGTTCTCTCACTATGCTTTATTAGACCTTCCTGAAGTTAATGCGGCTACAACAGCTAATTCTATCAAATGGGAAAACCTGTATGAAGGGGCTACGCCATGGTCACTTCCTACGCTTTCAGTTGACGATAATGAAAACTGGTCAATGTCATTCCAGAACTACGCTCTTAACTTAGAAGAGATTATCAGAAATGACGATGACTTTGATCCTACAATTTATCAATCTGACGCAGAAAAGATTTTCTTTAAATATCTGTCTGCATTAGATTCTTTCAAAATCCAGACTGCATCTTCATCAGAAGCTCTATCTACACTAGGTAGATATGTAGAGCTTCCAAATGCATCTGGTACAGCTAGTGATTATACTAGACTTATTAAGTACCTTGGCACAATTGACGTAATCAATGATAAGAATTACGCGGCCAACACTTACCAAGAAGTATTTATTAACGTACCTACTTCAGTTGGTTATACGCCAACAGTTCTACTTAAAGAAGATACTTACAATACAACAAGCCTAACTCTTACACCTGGAACTAATATCAATGGCAGATCTAGCCACCCTGATAATCTAAGTGTATTGGCACTACATGATATCGATGCTGGGACTCCAATATACGATATTAATACAAATACAACACCAGCTGTTGGAATCGATTTTAACGAGGCTAGCTATTATGCAGTTAATGTAAATTCATCTATTAATACTCTTCATGATTTTTCACAAAGAGGTGGTAATTTTACATTTAATGCAATCCTAGTTTATTACGATTTATATTCACAAACAAACCCTGGAAACAGAGCAACAAACCTATATGGTATTCTATTGCTAGATCAGTTCCAGGATGGTAATATTAGAGAGCTAATTAAGTACAAGCCTAATTCGTTAACTGGTCTTAATGGTAATGCATTCTCTTTAAAGCTAAATATTAAATACAATACATCTCTAGATAACGTCGGCGTTGAGAACTCAATCAACGACTTTACAACGTTCTCTATGGATCTATTCTTCGACACTACATCTGTTCTTGAGAACGCAACTAAGTTACTTCATCAAGCTAATGACAGATATGCAGGCATTCTTGATAGACTTGAAGTTATGGAGAACATGGTTCTTTCTTCTGAAGATGCTCAAGAAATGTCAGCTCAAATTGCTTCACTTCAAAAGCAAGTAGAAGATGCTTCACTTAATTATGCGGATGAAGCTTCTCTGCTTGATATGATCACTGAGATTAATAGAAGAATTAATAGCATTGTAAACGGAACTATTCCTACAGAAGTTCAATATAATACAAACGTTATTGCAAACGGTGAAGGTATTGAAGTAGATAAATCTACACCTAATAAGATTAAAATCCACAATGCTAATAGGGGTTATCAATTACCTGCACTATTCCAGTGGGATAATAATAACAACGTTATTGGTGTTAAGATTGATGCATTTGATCCTAATACAGCAGATCAATATGGTATGTTTGTTAGATTGAAGCCATTCTCTAATATGCTTAGAGTGGTTAACTCAAATACTACAGCTACTGAGGACGTAAATATATACATTGATGATTCTCTATCTAAGTGGAATGCAGGTCAATCATTTAAGATTGTATTTGACAGTGCATTAAACATGGATGGTTATAACATCAACATCTATACAGACAAAAAAGGTGGATGGCAGAATGTTGCTACAATCGTTACTAGCGAATTGAGCTCTTCTAAGCCTTACATTGAAATGGTTTGTGTTGATGCTTTAAATCTAACATTCGCGACAGACGTACTAAGATAAGATGGCAAATAACAGTATTTCACAAATCATTAGACAGTTTCTGGAAATGAACCAGAACTCTTTGGAAACTTATGAAAAGATTTCCGAAGCGATTACTACTGACAAGAAAACAGTTGCGGTTGACCTGTTCGACCAATCTGGTAATCTTAAGACGGTACAAGTTCCAGCATTTGGTTATTTGAAGCGTGAAATTGAAAGACTAGATCAGAACTTTAAGTCTCTATCTGGTCTAGGTCAAGGTGATGCAGCTGTTAGAATGGCTGATGGTACATTTAGACAGATTCAAAAATCTAAGCTAAAAACACCTGCAAATTCTGTAACATCTATTGCAGCTCCAAGAAACTTTGTTACTAAGTCAAACAATTTCTTTGAGTCGTTCCTAAATCCACTACTAAGCATCCAGCTTGATGTAGCAGGTCAAGTTCCTGCTGATACTGAAAAGATCAAGGTTAGAAGATATATCATCGATGCTATGGCACCTGCTTCTACGGATTGGTTCGATAATAATATTAAAGGTTCTGATTCTCTAGAGATCAACAGCCTTATTTCTAATCTAGAAACTAATAATGTTGCTTATATTATTGACGAAGAAGTTATCGATGCTCCAGTAAGATCTACACAGTATGCTGGTTCATTTGATGTTTCTAAAGTTAAGACTGCTCAAAGAAATGTAGTTGTTGATGGTGTTTCGATTACTAAGTCAGTAAAACTATATAGCCTAAACAAGTTCACATATACAGATTCTAAGAAGTCTCAAACTGATACTGAGTCTCTAAAGATTGGTGATGAACTAATGGTAAACTCAGGTACTAATTCTACAAAGTACCGTATTGTTGCTCTAAACTCTGACACACTAGAAGATGAACTACTTCTTCTAGAGGGTTATGAAGCTATTAAAGTTGGCAACGCACAACTAAAAGTATACAAAAATAAAGAGGCATATTCTGCGATTGACGTTAATGTTGGTTTTGATGAGAGAGTTGCAATCTTTATTAAGCCGGTTGATCCGGACTCAAATCTAGAGGCTGAATTTTGGTCTCCTGGTACTGCGATCTATACTAATGATCTTATTATCACTCTTCCAAATGGTGAAGTGCAAAATCTTGCACAATACTACAAGGAGCAGGTTGCTGACTTCGGTCAACTAATCAAGGCTCTTAAGGATGATTCTATTCCACCATCGACTCTTGGTGTTATTCCAGATGCTCCAGCATTAGAAGGCAATAACTTTAAAGTTGTACAGGTCAATGCTCACCTAACATCTAATAATGCATTTGAGCAAATTAAAAAGATTAATTCTAGCAAGACTACTGCAGAAGAGAATATTAAGAAGCTTGACGAGGATCTATCCGCTCGTAGAGCAACTATCGCTACAAAGAAGTATAACACAGCAGTTGAAAGAGATCGTGATAGAAACGAGCTTACAACAGCCCTAAATCAAAGAGCAGCTGAGTCAAAACTTTATTCATCACTTGTTAATGAGATCAGATCTTTAAGTGATAATAATTCTGTAAAGAGCACAACTGCTAAATATAGAGTTAGAGGTTTCTGGACTATTCCAGCTCCTAAGAAGTCAGCGAATACTATTGATCAGGAGATCGTACAATTTAAAGTACAATATAGATATCTTTCTTCAGATGGTAAACCAGCTCCTATTACACAGATTCCTTTTGTAGACGGTTCTACTGGTAAAGAAAAGACTGGTGCTTTCTCTAACTGGAATGAAGTTATGACTCCTGTTAGAAAGAGAGTTAAGGACGAAGCAACTGGTAAATACTACTGGGATTCTGAGAACGTTGAAGATGGTCAGGCTATTAACATTAATCAGTTGGACATTCCAATCCAATCTGGTGAGGTTGTTGAGATCCGTGTTAAGTCGGTATCTGAGGCTGGATGGCCTGCAAATCCTGTTGAGTCTGATTGGTCAAATATCACTAGAATTGAGTTTGCTAACGGCACTCAAGCAACTGAAGCAGTTGTAAGTATTGTTGATCAAAACTCTGCTGAGATTGCTAAGGTTAAACTTATGGAGGAACTTGAGTCAACTGGATTATATGCCCACGTATCTGACTCATTCTCTGTCAATGAAAAGTATTTTGCACACGAGGCTAACTCTATTGCTTCTGGATTCCTAACTGCTGAACAGTCTCCAATTAACTTGTTCGATAAGTTGAATGAGATGCAAAATGAAATTTTGAGACTTCGCAATATTATTGAAGGTGTCCAAGGTGAACTTATTGTTAGAATTGTACGCGAGGATGGCACATCTGAAGTTATACAAAACAATGATAGTAAACAAATCTTTGCAGGATATTATAGTGATGAGGTTTCTAACCTAACTATTAAGAAGGGACACATTGTTACTAAAACATTTAAGATTGTCCTTGAGAACTCACAGGCGACTCCACTTGAACTTATCTCTAGACTAATAGGTGATAGAACACTTCCAACATATAACTCAAGTACGAGCATTAATAATGGTTTTGGTACAGCTCCTTCTACTACAGTAGATCCAAATGTTGCCAATGATAATTACTATAGAACAGTTGGTAAATATGACCTTGTTCCTGTACAATATCAAAACGTATCTGGATTGGACTTAGGTTTACCACATTTTAATGATTCACCATATCAATCTGGTCAGCTAAGAGGTCAGTTCGCTTATTCTAGATTTAAGAATATTGCAGCGGATAAAGATCTGTATGTATATAATAATATTAATCTACTTGATACTTCTGGTGCAATTCCATTTGAATATGGTATGTATGATGTGTCTACGTTTACTCCAACTAACAGCGCGGGTGAATACATTTTTGAAGGTACTTGGACTGGATCAACGCCTAATACACTACCTCTAACAACTGTAACTACGGCAACGTATGATTCTGGTATTTTCTTGCATGCTAATCACCCAGCCCTATCTTCTACTACTACATATTCTGATGTATATGATGCAGGCGGTAGATTCGTGCATGCTAAGACCGCTGTATTAGACGCAATTGATGCAAATGGTTTTAAACAGACTGCATATTTTTACAATGCTACAAGATCTAGAACTGTTAAGTCTTCTTTTGAGCCTAATGACCAGTATCTACTAGGTGGTAAATCATGTGGTTCTTATTTATTTGTTGCTCCTCTTTCTGCAACATCATTATCTGTAAACGCTGATAATAACACAGGCATTAAGCAAATAAAAATTGGTGAGAATAACGCTATATCAATTGATATTGTATTCCAATATAGAATGACTGACTACTCTGGTGTTTCAGATAGTGCAACTGGTTTTGTTGGAGGTATTTCATCTAGTACTTTAACTAACCTAACATACTCTAAGAAAATCGGTTTAGATATCTTTGATAAAGCTGGTAATCAATTCTCGTTTGATCTAGAGGTATTTGCTAAGTATAAGTCTTAAGCTCTGGAGCAGGGGATATATAAGCTAAGCGCTTAATAATATAACTTGTTTAATGGCTAACATGAATTTTGAGGCATCCTCTAATTTATTCGAAAATAAGTCTAATGTAGTCTTAAGAACGAACCCAGATCTAACTTCAAACGTAAAACTTGTAGTTGATTCTGATGGATCGTTGTATCTAGATAGTATTAGTGCAAATAGAGTTTTATCAGATCAAAGATACAAGAAGTTTTCTATTGATTCTGATAGTAACTATGCATATGATTTAGCTAAGTTTTACAAGAATACACCATTAGGTAAAGCATTTGAAACCTATAGAACTGTTTCTGATCTTTCTGTTTACAGAGAGTATGAAAGACAGTATGAGGAGCAATACCACTACGGTGCTAGATTAAATGATTCTAAACTTTACAAGGATAATATTAGATTCATGGCACCACTCTGGTTGGATAAAGATCTACCAGAGTACTTTGTGGTATATAGAATTGATGAACCGATTTCAGAAGTTGAGTTAACGGACGATCTTGAAGGCATTAATGCTAGAATCATGCAGATGCTAAAAAAAGCAACGCTTATTAAAACATTTGATATGCGTAAAGGATCTAAGCTTGGTAACTATATTAACAACTACGTTAATGATCCTAAATTCCCATATGCACCAGTTACTGTATCGTTTGAGTCTGCTGAGAAATCTACTTGGAATGGTATAGACCTTGTTAAGGGTGGATTTACCCAGTCTGCTGAATTCATGTATAATGAATTTGTTAAAAAAGACAGACAAGAAATTCTTAATAATCAATTTATTACTGAAGGGTTTAGACGAAACAAAATGGTTTGTGCTAACCTTATTAATTTTGAATTTATTTTTGATGACGAAACAGTGGATCCATATGATGTAAATCGTTATATTGGTTTTTATGTTAAGTCACATACTGAGGGAAAGTTCAAAACTTCTAGCTATAAAAAAGGTGCCCTACATATTAATACCTCTACGGTTGAAACTACATTCGATCTATCTAGTTCTTCTTTGACTGCAATTTCAATGTTACCAACAATGGATCTTAATAAACCTGTTTTACAATGGGTTAAAAACAAAGGTACATTTTATAACGTATTAAATGAAAATACGCCTTTATTCCAACTAAAAGTTCCTAGCATTCCAGTTGATCAAATAGGAGGCATGGTTAAGAGGAAAGAAACTCTTGAGATCAAGTCGGTTCTTCCTAATATTAAAGACTTCCTTAAATTAAATATTGTTGCTGCTCCTGATAATGGTGAGAAGTTTGCACTAGCTGCTAAATCTGAATGGATTTTAGTTTCTAATGAAAATGAGTTTACTATTTTTGCAGACTCTGGTGTACCGGCAGGTAAGGCAATTGGTCTTAGATTTTCTAATCAAGGATCACTTAATCAGATTGCACTTGCGATGTTATCTGCGTTTAACAATATTCAAGACAGTCAGTTCAAGATAACTAGAAAGGATAACTCTATTGTTATAGAAAACTATTCTACTGGAAATAGATTGTTTAGATCTTTTTATGCAGAGCATTCTACCAATAGTACAAACGCTGTTGAAGTAGAGGTTGGACTTTATGATAATGTTGAACAGAATATTGGCTTAACTACTGAGTATTCTGATTGGAATGTTTACGCACCCATCGGTAGTTCTTCCATTAACACTGCATATCTTGTAGAGGCATCTGAAATCGGTGATATTAATAATAACACATATGTTAAAGATGGTGTAAATTATATTAAGGTTACAGAGGTTGTAAAGGATCCATTTAATGATGGTTATAGAGTATGCCTATCAGGTAAGACTTCTAGCAATTTATACTTCGAAGCTTCTGTAAATTTATACGAAGATTCATACATTGAATTTGGTAAATTTGAAGCATTTGATTTTATTGATTTTGATTATAACTTTTTTAGTACTAAAAACTCACAACCTAAAGAACTTAGACATGAGAGTGAACAATCAACTGATGTTGAAGTTAATCAACTTGAAGATGTTTTAAAATATAATGAAGATTGGTCTACATACTTTAAACAACTAGAAGGTGTTTTAAAACCTATTACACCAACAGTTAACCCTAATAATAATATTACAAATGAATATGATCGTCTCCAAGAGAATTATACTAAGGAGACATCAACTGTTTCAAGAGTTGTGCCTACAATTAATAAATGGGTTTATAAAAATGGACTTACTTCAAGAGAGAACCCATACTTCCTTTCTGTAAGTGAAGCATTTGGTAAAACTAACTTTTCGCCAGATCTTGGGATTTCTGGAAGAGATCCTATGTCGTTAACACATGAATGGTATTATATTTATGGTTACCCTAGTTACTCTAGTGTTCCACAAACAGCATCTGGCATGGGTAACATTATTAGAGATTTCTACAGTTACCTTCAACCTGAAAAGTCTATTAACTTAACTAGTGGCAATCTTATAGATATTTCAAATGACTGGTTTGACAAGATTTTCACATATGAAGGTATTGAAATTAACGGTGAGATGGTACCAACTATTATTAACCGTAAGTATACAAGATTTATTAAAGGATCTGTACATCAACCGGCTGAAACAATGTTTAGAGGTCTTAAGGTTAAGATGTATGGCCGTAAGGAATTTGTAGAAAACAATCCTAGAAATCTAATTAATACACCTGAATTTAATGATTATAAATTCAGTTCGGTTCTTGTTTACAATAATAAACAAACACAATTAGATTTAGGTTTAACACCACAGGATTCTTTAAGTATTAAAGCAATTCAAAATAAGAAATGGAAAACAGTTACCATTTATATTGAAATTAATACTACTGAAGAAGATGTCAATTATGTAAATAGAAAACTTCTTTATAACATGAGGGATTTCTATACTTCTGCTGGAAGCCCAACATCAGTTCCATTAGAGGGTTATCTTGACTTTTCTAGCGCCATTGGGTTTGGTGATTCATTAGATGTTAAAGGTATTGGTACTTCGTTTATTAGACAGACTCAAGTTAATGATTCTGGATCTTATGGTTATTTACATTTTGATTATGGTGGTTATACATGGGAAGCCATGGTTGAGAAGGTGTTTAATAACAATTCTATTAGAATATATGCACCGGGTGGAACCATCGGTGATACTACACATACACAGACCCTATCTCCAACATCACTCCCATCTTTTATATGGCAGAATACTGATTTTACTTACATTGGTGGTGGTTATAATCTAGCTAAAACAACATTTGAAAGGGTTTCAGCAAGAAACATTGCCGAGATATTTAACTCGAATAATACTGAAGATATCCAGTATGTGACAGTTGAAACTGACGGTACTATTAATACAAATAGATTTATAATTAATATTGAAGATGGTAATCATATAACTAAATCTTCCACATTAATTACTGAGGCGGATTCAAAGAAACCTCAAAGCTATAAAGTTTCAAGCGGTATCATTGGTTATATTAATACTGAAAGATCAACTCCTGTTAATGTAGAACTTGTTAGAATGTCCGGTGATTATACACCTAACTATAGAAAGGTTATTTCATTTACAGATCTTTACAGAAATAATAAGATTGATTATGATTGGATGTCTATTTCAGAGGAAGAGGCTAGACAAAAAATAGTTTATAATAGATACAATAGATTAGGTATTTCTTTTGCATCATACCAAGAGGCTGGATATGATAAATTTGGATTGATTGAGGATATGCATTTTCATAAAATTAATCCGGAAAAAGCTGATGGTATTCTTAAGCTTTCTAATTCCACTGAGGATCAACCGCTATACCCTCTAATTGGTGAAATCGCAATTGATAAAAGGGATATTAATGTTTTAAGATCTTCATGGGAAGATGGATTTTATACTAAGAACGATAATCAATTTAATAGATCATTTGTTTTTGGAACCCTATCAGCAAGTGAAGAAGGTGCATTTTTAGCATCTACTTTAAATCTACCTAAAGCGGCATATGATATTACTAATTATAATTCTATTATTAGAGTTAACTCATTAGAAGAAATGAAGTCATATAAGGACTCTAATAACTATGCTGGAGATCTTATTATTTTTGAAGATGATTCTAACATTTGGATGGACTTTTACTTGAAGAATAACTTAGTTAATATTCTTAAAGATGATAATGCAGGATACAGTATTAAAAAATATGTAGATGCATCACAATCTTATGGTGACAAAACATCAATAGATGATGATATCATAAAATACATAGAAAGCAATTTGATTCAACTAATGGGAATTGAAGAAATTAGAGTTTGGAATCAAAAGACAAAACAAATTACAGAATCAACAGTACTAAATGCTTCTAATTTACAAGAAATATTAAACACATCTTTCTTAGAAGAAAAGAGTTTTAGACTTGAATATGATACTGTGCAACCTCTAAATGTGAGGTTAATATATAATAAAAGACCTGGCTTTAGACACGAGCTATATGTCTACGTAAAAATAAGCAGTTAAAATGGCTATTAACATTAAAGAATTATTTAGTACTGATTCATCTACAGATCAACTAGATAAGATTAATTATAACTTCGATCAGGTCGTTGCTAATGGCGGTGGTCCAATCGGTGCTACAGGTGCTAAAGGTGAACTAGGTGCTCAAGGCAATAAGGGCCAAAAAGGTGAACTAGGTCTTACTGGTCCACAAGGAGATCCTGGTATTGCTACTGATTATTTGTTTAGAAACGATAATGGTACTAAGTTTACATATACTCCAATTCCTGATGATTTAGTATCACCACTTGGATATACTAGACCAGCGTCTTTAATTTTAGGTGATGCTCCTATGAATCTTGGTATGTCTAACCAAGAAGGCGATGCGTTGCTTTATGTTAAACAGTTTGAACACCCATACCTTGCTAAATTTGGTACTGATGATACTGATGAATATGTAACACTTTCTATTACAGCAGATGGTGCTGATAGAGTTGTTACATGGGCTCCTACTGCCCTTGGTACAAGTACTCAAAAATGGGTTTTTAATGGAGATACTATCGCTTTAAATGACGGCACTGGTGAAATTATTAAACTAGATAAAACTGCTTCTGAAATTGCATCTAATCTTGAAATTAGTGGAAATTTGGCTTATACTTCAGGATCTTTACAGGATGGCTATGTATTGACATCAGATAATTCTGGTAATGCAACATGGCAAGCACCGTATGAAACTCCAGTAGGAACAATTGTTATGGTTCCTAAATTTGTATTGCAACATCCAACATGGATTAACTGGCAAACTACAGGTCTTCTAGGTCAAGATTATGTTGGTAGAGGTAATAGTGGTGGTCCATGGGAAGGTTGGTATTATTGCTGGGGTAGAACATGGGGTACATACGAAACTCCAGATATGAGGGAAGCTATGCCGCTTGGTTACGTTAGAACTGAAATTCAAGGTACTGGTGGTTATTCTCCTGAAGTTTATAATCCTAATACTACAGTAGTTACGAATGCTGGAAGAATCGATGACTTACAATCGTTTAATATCGATACTGCATATAACCACACACATACTACTAACATAGGAAATATGTCGATTGAAGAAGAAATCGATGGTAATCCAATTGGAACAAATGTTCTACAACCACAATCAGGTGGATCTTCTAACTTTATTTCAGGCAATCCAAGTACTTCTAGCAACTTAGTAAATGTTAACGTTGTACCACCTGGAACTGTTGTTGGTTATATGATTTATCTTGGAACCGCATCATTAACATATGGTGGTGCAGTAATTACACCTTAATTTGTAATGATTAAATTTGATTTAAATAGAGACAATCTTACATTCATTGGCTTAGTAGTCATTGTATTTCTTCTTTTAGGCCAGTGTAGTAGAAATGCTACGTTGGTTGATGAGGTTAATAGACTAGAACAAGAGGTTAGTGTTGGTGAGGCAAATATAATGGCTAGTTTTGACAGTATCGAAATTGTTAAACAACGAAATGGTATTATGATTGGTGAAGTTTCTGCTTATCAAATGTCAAATCTACAATTAATCAAAACTAATAAGCAATTAGCTAATGATTATTCTAAGGCTCTTAATTTAAATAAGAAGTTAAAGGATGTAAATACATTATTAAAGGCCGAATTAGTTGAAAAGGACAGTATTATTTTTAACGGATCTCTTAATTCTGATTCAACATTTACTATAACTGATTCTGCTGATTATGGAGATGAAAACGTTAGATATGTTTTTGTTAATGGTAAATTGGTAGACAATCAAATTAGTGGTATAATTAATATCGAACAAAGGGTAAAATTATATCTTTCAATTCAAGATATTGATGGCAAGAAAAGTTTAAAGTTGAGTACTAAGTATCCTTTTGAAGATCTACAGCTTCAGGGTATATCACTTATTGATACTGAACTTAATACATATAGAAAGAAAGGAAGATGGAATATAAGTGCTGGTGTTGGTATCGGTCTTACACCATCACAGGCCGGTCTAGCAGTAAGCCCAATGCTTGGAGTTACATTAGGCTATTCACCAAAATGGCTACAATTTTAAAAGACTAAATAAAAATGGCACAATCATCTAAATACGCTAAGTTAGACCAGGACATTCTTCTGGAATTCATCTATCATGACCAAACGGTTTCTACTCTTGGAGACTATCAGATTGAAATTGATGACAATGGTTCTCACGTTAAAGTTCTTAATACAACAGCATCTGCTTCAGATACTCGCCATTTGATCCATGAGCTAGGTGCTAATGTTGTAAATTTTGATGTAACTGAAGCGTATGATAGAATACTAATTGAAAACTTTGCAAATAGGACATTAATATTACAAGCTGGAAAGACTTATAAATTCAATGTTTCAGCTCTTTCAAGCCCACTTGATTTTAATATCAATGATTCTGGTTTTACTCCATCTTCTACAGTAGCAATCTATACACCAACTGTAAATGGTCTATATACATATAGTTCACCAAATCTTATAGGTGGTAAAATTACAATTCAAGATGCTGCCAATCCTCTTTATGCAACTGCTGATGAGGAAACGGGTAACGATATCAAAACAGGACCTGGTTCTGTAGAAAGATACCAAGCAGTTCTTGTAGATGATGTTAATAGCTCTAGATACGCTCTGTTGGATTCTACCAATAATTTTATTGATAATAATACTACATGGACCGGTTCTACATCATCAACTATTGATCAAGCAGATGCAGTTGACATTCCTTCTAATACTATTACATACGATACTATTAGACTTCATTTAAGATCTGGTTATAATTTTAGTGCTAGAGATCTAGAAGGTTTCTTGTTTCAAGTTGGTGTTCCAAGAGTTAGTGGTGTTATTTCATATCTTACATCTATCGTATATTTGAATTCTTCATCATTTGAGATTCAAAACCCATCACCTTTTATTTTAGGTGAAACTTTATATAGTAAATTTATTGAAGTTAAGATTCCTTCATTGGTTGATATGGATCCTGATTTTGCAACATGGTTCTTTGGAACAGGTGTTGATGCAGTAAATCCAATGAGTAACTATGAAGTTACTCTTAAGATGATCAATTCAATTGTTGATGTTGATGGTTTTGATTATATCAATACAGGTGCTGAAATTTCGTTTACGGCTAATAGAGATGATTCATTTGCAGATATCGCTGCTAATATTATCCAAGCACCTGATGGTGATTACTTCCAATTATTCGGAACTAGGAATGGTTCTGTAACAGCATTCGATACTTATATTAATAATAGAATTACTACAAAGGGAGACGATATTAAAGTGTTCCATGATATTACAGTATATGAACAAGTTGCATCTTTCTGGGATGTTACATATTCGATGAGTATTGTTCAGGCTGAAAACTTTGATATCCCGATGCCATTTAGACCTGTTATCTTAAATGACTCATCTGCTGTTTCATATAGTATTGATTATGTTCTTAGAATTTATAACGAGAAGGATAATACACAGATCATTAAAAGAGCATCTTATGTTTCTTATGATGTTGGTACATATGGTAGAAAGATGAAAAGAGTTAATCTACCGGCTTCTAATAAAATTTTAAAGGTGTATAATACACTACCAAATGTTCTTGAGAATAGACAGATTACACAAAACCTTGCAACGCTTCCAAATAACCAGACTAGATTTGTTCCAACATTTATTGAGAGAATGAATATAGTCACAGGATCTACTAGCGTTACGGTTTCACAAAATGAAGTTGTAGATAACTCAACGATTGTATATTATGCTGACGGTCAATCACAACTTGTTCTTAGTCCGTTCGATAACTATATTAAGTTTAAAGTTGCAAAACAAGATGGTGAAGATCTTATTTCTATCTCACTAGAAGGTGTTGATAAAGTTGTATTAGACTTGGCTGGTGTTTCTATTGATAACCTTATGAATTATGATGATGTGGATTTATCTGATGGCGAAATCATGTTTAAGATTTCACAGGAAAATGCACAAAAGGCAAAGAATAAAATTAATGCCTCTTCATCAAATTCATATACACTATCTGTCCAGAATGGCTCTGATAAAACTATGATTCACCATGGTACATATACTGTACTAGGATCATTAACTACTGCACAATCAGAAATTACTGCACAAAGTGCACAAAGTCTTAATACATCTGCGTTATGATTTTAAATTCTAGGAGCAATCTTTATAACTTTAAGTTCCCGAGAACTTTTATACCGCAGTCAATTATTGATAAGTATAAGCCTTATTTGAACAAGATGCCTGGTAATATCATTAGCGAACCTATTGATTATATCAACTATGCAATCCAAGGTATTACTGTTCCTGGTATTTCATTTGACCCAGTTCAAGAAACACCAAATGACGGTACAATCATGTATAAGAGAGGTTATGTTCCTGTACAAAATTTAATCAATCGTGAATTTTCTGTTGAAATGCAATTGCTAGATGGTTTTATTAACTATTGGATTTTAACAGATACTCTGCTTTACTATTACGATAGAAGCACAGAGAGGCCATATACTGATGACCTTAAACTACAAATCCTAGATGCAGAAGGACTTCACGTTATGTCTGCTGTATTTGAGAAGCCGATTATGAAGAGCATTAATGAGCTATCTCTTAATATGTCTTCAAACGTCGCTGAGTTTACAACATTCTCAGTGGACTTTACATACAATAAGTTTAATCTTATTAACGAACTAGACTGATATATAATTTATGAAAACGTTTATCGAATATTTAGAATCTAACCAAATCACTGAGACTGAGATGACTATGCTTAACGAGTCTCTTAATTCAGAATGGACTCCAGAACTTGAGGCTAAAATTGACAGAGCCATCGAAGAATTCTTCGAGGAATTTAAAAACGAAGACGGTTCATATGACTTTGATCGTTTTAACGAGGAAGTAACTAATGAGGGCCTTTTAGGTTCTATCCTTGGCGGTCTAACAGGTTTTGCACTTGGTAAGTCAGTTGGTAAGATTATTGCCAAGACACTGGGTATTGAAAAAGGACTATTCTACGATCTACTAACTTCAAGACTAGTAGGTGCTGCCTTAGGTGCTTCTCTTGGTAAGAACATCTAAAGTGAATATAGTAGCAATCGATTTTTCTATTAACTCACCTGGAATCTGCGTTTTAAATAACGGCAGACCATACTTCATTTCATTCTTAAAACCTGGGACCGGTACAAAAGCCCAACAAGCTCTTCAAATTCAAATGTCAGAGCTAGCGGATACAACTATTATATTCCAAGAAGAACCAAACATCGACAGACAGGAGATGAGTAGGGTTTTAAGACACCGTGATATCGCGGAAGGAATTTGCAACCTAATAGAACAACACACGGACCAATCACAGCCTTACAGTATATTTTTTGAAGGTGCTTCTTATGGAACATCTAGATTCGGAACTAACTCCTTAATTGACTTAGCATCAGCCAGCTCGATCCTTAAGAGTTATATGTTTGATCGCTTTGATGTCCAAAAGCTGGAAGTTATTGCCCCTACATCTATTAAGAAGTTTGTTGGAAAAGGCAACATGAAGAAGGAAGGCATGTGGGAACATTTCTTGGCTAATGACTCCTTAAGTGATTCTCCCTTTTGGAATTTTTGTAAAACCATCGAGTCCTTTGAATTCAAGAAATTACCTAAACCGGTTGATGACCTTGTAGATGCTTACTACATTTTAATGTTAGCCCAAACGATGTAATCTTACCCCTGGAACTGAAACCCAATTCTTGTATGCTCGTTTCTGGGCATTGTTTCATTTAGTATAAAATATATTATATTATTACATTATTATGAAACAAATTGCAACAACCACGATATATACTATATGAAAACATTAAACTCAGGACAGTTTCTTAGACTGATTGCCGTTTTGGAAGAAATGACGCAATACGAACTCATAAATGAAGAAGAGGCTACAGCCCTCTTAGCTAAGACAGGTTATGTAAAAATGGGAGATTCGGAGTGGCAACATCCAAACGACGGATCAGTTTTGAAACTTATAAAGTCTTAATGTTTTTTGAAACATTCTCCGGGATGTTTGTATAAAAGGAGTTAAAGCATCTTTACGTTAAAGAGAGATTAACAGGTTTAAACAATTTA
>Ga0181553_10002303_pt1 | contig 16947 bp, 31 predicted proteins | sample 011ome_17_FD_133753 | JGI IMG/M metagenome (GOLD analysis project Ga0181553, IMG submission 133753) | Coastal salt marsh microbial communities from the Groves Creek Marsh, Skidaway Island, Georgia - 011502XT metaG (megahit assembly) | ecosystem: Environmental > Aquatic > Marine > Intertidal...
AAACGCCATTTGTTAAGACATTTTTTTCCCAAGTTTCGTGATGTTTTTTTGTAGCTCTTGTGCCGTCGCCCAATTTATAAGGGATTAATATTTTCCATAAAGTTATTTCGGACTCTTTCAATGTTCTTCATCCTTTACTTTATTTTCTTTTCGGAATCTTTTATTCCACTTCCTTTTTGCGCTTTTGCAAACACCGGATCTCCGTGTATAACACAAGACTTTTCTCCACCCGCTGAATACATCATATTCTAAGCCACCTTTTGATTTCTTTTTCATGTATAAGTTCTCTTTTTTATTAATTTGCCATTTTTATTGCTCAAATAAAATATTACCACTAAACATATCGTCAGTCAGGCCTTTTCCTTAAATTCATGAATCAACCCTTTTGCTCCCATTGATATAGACCATATATTCAGCACAAAATACCAAACCAATTCCTCCTGCCCCCTATGAAATACGAAAATTACATTCGCATAACAGTAAATTAAATTCATTACGATTAGGATGAAACAGGAAGCTAGTCGATTATTGATCGACATATACCAATTCATTACAAAATTTAACAGTATAGAGACTATAACTAAAACATGAAGATACATTTAAACGCCCTCAGAGTGGCTACGATGCCATTTAACATAATTCGTGGTATTCAGTACTATAGCAGGGCAAACGACCAGTAGAAGGCCATACACGCCCGTAGTAAGCGCAACATATATCCAAGCCACATTGCCAAGAATATTGATAAGGAAACCGTACTTATTTTTTACGCCAATTACATACAACCCAATCAGTTCAAATATTCCTGCTAACCAATCCATAATTAAATCCAGTCTATATTGTCAATATCCATTTTCATGTGAACCACTTTTTCCTCTGTAATTTTAATGATCACATAATATTCGTTTTCTTCTGTCGCTGTATTAACGGCAAAAACAAACGCGGAGTCTTCTTCTACCTGCGCCCAATGAACATTCCCATCCTGTGGAGGCGGGTCTTCCTCTAAAGATTCCTTGAAAATCAAAACGGCAGAGTAAAGCATCTCTCTGAGATCGAAAGGAAAATCATGAATAGTTTCTGCGTTTAATATCTGTTCGTTTAACTTTTGAAGAACTTCTTTTTTGTATTTTCTTTGTTTCATAATTTTAATAATTTCAAATAATTTAAATATTTTTTGTGAACATCCAGCCGATCTGGATTTATATCGTATATGTTTTTGAAATACTCTAAATGCCCTATAATTTCATCTATGTTACTTTCGCCACAATCCAAAATAAAATCCGAATGGTTTATTATTGTTGAAGCGAAACCAGCAAACAATGCTACATCCACCAGAGCAAACTGTATGTATGTATTAAGACGCAAAAAGTTCGGAGTAACAAGTTTCAAAAAATCAACGGTTTCTATCATCTCGGAAGTAGAGAACGAAAAATTATCGAACATTGTAATGTGACCGCTCTCAAGAAGATCATCGAAATATTTTTGATTCAGATTCTCTTGTGCGACCTCAATTATACTTTCGTCAGTCAGCGAAACAGAAGCTAAACAGTCCGTAGAAAGTAAGCTCACTAGAATTAATGGTGCGACTTTAATTGGAATGGACCCAATCTTTTGTGACAGCAAAAATCTCTTCGTCATCTTCAAGCTGATCTTCACCGAGGCTAGGATCAATTGCAAGAAGGGTATTGGCTTGATCCACGAAATTAAACATCTGCTCTTCGAGATACTTTGGCAAGTTCCACTGTTCATCCCCATCATTAAGCCAAGCCTTGAACCCACGCTCCGCATTAAGAACCGCTTTTGCCGTCAGAAGTTCACGGTCGAACTCTTCGCTTTTATTCTTTGTGACAAAACTAACACCAAAAAAAGGCGCGGTTGCTTCTTCGTTATCAAAAACTTTTAGAACCGCTACGCCCAAAGGCTTTTCGTTATACTTTAATACTTTTGTTACCATGATATGCTCCTATGTTTTATTATGGATATATAGTACCATACACGAACTACATCTGTCAAACAAAAAATCGACCCCAATTTCTTGGAGCCGATTTCCTGATCAGAATTCGAGGGGGAAATTAATCCCTTGCTCGAAAATCTTCGAGAGTCGCCTGACTACGGCGGAGCAGATCGGCCCTTGCGGAGAAACTCTTCTCCTTCGGCTCTCGAACCACAGCACGAAAGCCCTGCGGTTTGATGACCTTAACCATCTTTCCATTGTAGTTGTATACGGCGTTAGACTTGATCTTCATTACCTTTAGCCTTTCCGTTAACCTGATAGATACTAACCTCATAGCCATCTATCATTTTTTTTACTTTTACCTTATCCATGATTGACCATACTATTCCTAGTACGGCGCAACCGCCACCGATAAACTCAGAAACCTGAGTCGCATCCATGATACCAAGGCCAACCAAAAGGCCCCCAAAGGTAGTCATTAAATGCCTAATTAATCCAAAAGCGTGAGACTTATATTTCACAAAAGATTATATAGGTATCACCCTACATTTTCAAGAACTTTTTTACCAAATCTTGTGATAGACCTTTTGCTACCAACTGGATTGATGGACATGAAGTTTTTCTTGATCAAATAGTGCTCCACATCTCTCTGAAGGGATGTTTTTGACATTCCCGTAACAGCGGTTAGGGTTGTAAGAGACGACTCTCCACGCTCCTGTAAAACCTCAAGAACCGAGCGTTCGGTCTGGGAAATCCCGTGAGGAAGTATGTCAAAGATTTTGCACATTTCAAGGAAGTCATCTTTTGAGAACTCGGGGATTGAATCCCGAATACAATAGTCGTTAATATTCTTAGCCATTCTTACGGCAGACCTTGGATTACCACGGGTTCTGGATATTACCTCTTGAATACAACTTTGCGAAATTTTGACTTTATCTAAATTCATCGCCATGATTTTAGACAACTCTTCTTCCGTATAAGGCTTAAACTCGATAGGCTCCATTCGATCCTTTAGCGGAGGAAACAGTTTGTCTGGCTCTGTAGTCGCAAAGATAAAGGTGATCTTTGTAAAGTCGAATGTCATGATTGTCCCGTCGTAAGGAATGTTTCTGACAGGATTAGAATCAGTATTACAAATAGTCAGAAGCAACTGAGTGAAATCATTAGGCAAGTTATGAGCTTCGTCAAACAGAATAGTGATCTCCTTCTCCAGCATGAACTGAAGAAAAATATTCTCAAAGAATGTATTGTTATTCCTTATGATAGAAGAATTGATTTCAAGGAAGGGCCGAGGTGCTCCATTAGAACCTTCTAGATTTTTTCCTACATTTCTAGCGAATTCAGTTTTGCCATAACCTTTTGGCGAAGTAAAAAGAAGAAACGGCATTGTTTGCTTCTTTTCAAATACGTCTATATAAAAGTTAAGCTTGTTTTTTACGGCTTGTTGACCGATAAGGTTTGAGAATCTATCCATTTTTGCTCCTGTGGATTATTGTGTACTATAATATATTACTACGAATCAGAATTCCTGTCAATATTAGTTTTCAAAAACCGTCAACTTAATTTGAGACTCATCAAATTTAGGCTCTTCCTGAGAAACCACCTGTCTTTCTGGTGCGTTCGGAAGAACTGATTTTGAGGCTTCTTTTACAACTTGACCCAAAGCTTCCAACTGAACTCGGCTCACATATACGATTGCGTTTGGCCCGTAATATTTAGATATATCAGCCACAGGCACACCGACATAAGACTTTACTCCACGATTTTTTCTTGGTTTAGACATATACAATTCCTTTTTGATTGTTAGTCTATAATATTATACCAGAACATAGTCTGCGTCAAGCCCATTATTTTTAAAATTTTTCCAAAAATATGTGTAAATATTTATATGAACATGGCCTCATACGAAACTTGGATCATTTTTACGCTAATTTTTGTATTTATTACCTGCTGTATAATAGCATTACTAGATATGTCAGAGGTTAGAAAATTAGAAAATAGAACCGTAGCAACATTCTTACGCAAATCAATAATAGCACAAGCTGTTATTATCATTTTTGCTTTCACCAAAGGCGCGTTTCTTGAAGAAAAAAGAGGAACTTGGGTAATTACGGGCCGAATTTTGATGGAGGCAAATGGACAAGCTGTTTCTCCTAAACACGCAAATGTTACCCTGACCCCACCTTTAGTCACTATTCATGATGATGGTATATTTGAATCCAAAGTGATCTTTGAAAAGGAAAACGGAGAGTGGAAATTCCCATCATTAAATATTTCAGCAAACAAATATAGCGGAAAAAACATTCATTTAAACAAAAAGTTTTTAGATATTTCTGGACCTACGAGCGATTTTGAGCTAAAGGTAGATTATAACAAAAGAGAAATAATGATAGTAACTCCAATCGAATTAGAAAGAGAGAAGGACGATTACAACGCAAACAAACCGGGACTGGTGGCGCAATGAAAAAACTTATTTTATTAATGCTTTTACTTTTTTGTATTACTGGTATAGCTGGAAACAGATCCTTTTCATCCGCCCCTCATTCTAAGGGCGGGTTCTTCGGTGGCTATGATGTAAACGTTGCGATTCGTGGGCAGATTGTATACCCAAACGGAGTGTTTGCCAATAACTGTACTGTTCATCTGACCTTAGATGGACAGCAAATGTTTCGACCAGCAATCACCGATTACAAGGGCATGTATTACTTCTATAATATGCCTTCAAACAAAAACTACTTTATGGAAGTGTATTTTGGAAACGTTTTAATTGGAAGCCTTCCAGTACATGTTGGTGTAAAACCCAATGTCTCAGGCACGTTTTGGGACATTCCACCTGTTACGGTCAGATTCCCTTAATCTTCTTTTTTTTCTTCTTTGGGTGGAACTGCGATCTTTAACTTGCCCCCATATATAGAACCGTCGCCATAATCAGCAACGGTTAAAATGCCTTCATTAAGACCAATGCATATTTGCGCTGAATTAGACATGATTTTGTATAAAAACATCGTGTAATCAAGATCGACATCCTTTTTTGGGAACTCTTTGTTATATGCCAGCAAGGCAAAAACAGAAAAATCTTGAGACATTGAGTCTGAATCAACAAGCTCAGAAACGGAGAATTGACTTGCCTCTTTTAACAGACAGGCCGAGCACTCAAGTATATATAATAGAGTATCTTCGTCCAGCCAGCATAACCAATCAAATACATTCTTATGACCCCTGCTAGTTTCCAGAAAGTATTTTGTTAGGTGGAAATCTTCGGCCACTTCTTCTGACTTAAAATCTTTGTAGCTGATCTTAAAAGTCTCCTCTGCATCATCACCATCAAAATCGAAAAAGTTTTCGCTCATAATTTTTGCTTTCGTTTGGGTTACTGTAAATTACACTAAAATTGTTTAGTTTTCTTTTTTATCAGATTTTTGTTCAGAAATTTTTGGATTATTTTTTTCCAAAACTTGAGATTTTTTGAAAATGAGATCGTGATTATCTCTAAAAACTTCGGTATTTGTAACTCTAGATTTTGAACCTTTACCCATATTTGCAATTTTCCCAAAAAACAGCCTGATTTTTACTTATTAAAAAGAAACCTTCCATAAATAAATGGCCAAGTCATGGCTGATACAATAACATATTTATAACCCATAGTCAATGTTAAACTGATAGACGTAGAAACTATTAAAGAAGTCCAGAACCCGAGGCAGTATCCACAAGAAACCAATTCCCCAAAAAACTCGTTCTTTTCATATATAAAATCAGTTAAATCTTCGAAGGTGCTTGCATTATTTATTCTATCGGTAAATAAAGAAAACACATGAAGAAATAACGTGGAACTAAACCATACATCCAACCAAAAGGATGTAATCATAAATCCAACTATATATGAAAGATAAATATCCATTACTTTATGTTTAAAAAGGAATACTTAGAAGAAGAACAAGATATTCCAAGCCAATCTGCAAACAGGTCGCCTTGATCTAGTTCGTCTTTGATTATTTGAGAATCCATTTTTTTTATCTCGTTTAATATTAAGTCCCAATCAACGGCATCTTCAGCCCCAACATCCATCAGTTCTTTATCATAGCCAATTCTTAGTGCTATTATAGACGATTCTATTGCAGTTGCAAAATCGGATTCAGATTCTGTGGGGGTCACAGTGGCTATCATTTTTGAAACAGAATAATGGTCCTGTTTATCTTTTGGGAGCTTCTTTATTTCACCGTCAAATAAATCATCCACTTTTTCGTAAAAAGAAGATGGCGTAGAAGGCGGAAACTTCGGGGGCTTTGGCTCGAACTTATTTCTTGGAAAATAAACGCAAGATGACAAAACTAAAGCTAAAATTATAAAAAATTTATTCACCACCACTTTGTACGAACCTTTCTATAGCCTTGTTTGCTACCTCCCTAGAAAGGTCCATACCCATTCTGTCAACCCAATTCTCCAAAGGCTCCGTCCTAGAATCGTAACCATTTCTTTCCGCCTCTTCAACAAAAGCAATTGACGAAAATATCATTAAATCGCTAGTTTCTATCTGTGGCAAATCTTTTTCTTGCATTCTTTTAATCCTTTATTCTTTTTTCCGAAAATCTACTATACGGAATTTGTTCTGTTTTTGGTTGTTGTTTGTGCCAAGACCAATTTAAGTTTTGATCTAGATGGCAAAATTCCGAGCAATAAGAAACGGGTTCTGTATTGCCCCTTGTTTTCATTTTTAAAAACTTTTTAAAGAATTTCATTTTATTTCTACTTTAGGAGGGTAAACTTTCATGTATTCTTTAAGCATTTTTGATGGAATAACGTCGTAACTTTTTTGAAATGTTTTTGGAGCAACTCTCGTTATCTGCTTCATCTTTGTAACTACCTTGTCTTTTGGATACCACTCTCTATAAAACTTCAAATAAGTATAAAAATATAAGTATGTATTTGCCCTTTGAATATACCCCTCAATAAAAGCCTTATTTGCCCCATATTTTTTTAGAACCTGAACCGTCCTTTTTTCACAATCTTCTTCTAAATCTCGAATTCTTTTTATACTGTTTCGCAACCTAACAGGATGCATTTTTTCATTGCGAAGTATTTTTCTGTCGTCTTCTTCCGTATATTTTTGTGCGCCTTTCCATTCTGGACACCTATCTTTCCACTGAAGAAAATGACAATATTCGTGAACAAAAATTGGAACCCAAATTTTTTCATCACCCGCAGTAGCACAATAGAGTTTTAAATTCTTTTTCTCCCCGTCATCCCAAAGACCACGGCATACATCACCTTCTTCATTCATTTGTATGAACTCGTCCTTAGAAAGATAAACAGAGACATTATTCTCTAATAGATCTATCATGCAATCAGCAAAAAGACGGGTCCAATTCATTTTATAGCCTACTCATTTTTTTGACGATTAATTCGACATCTTTTGGGTCTACATTAAATCCTAAATCCTTTAAATATTTCATAGCTATAGCCATCTTTTGTTTTTTTGTTTTCGCTATGATTATGTCTTGAGAAATTATTATAAGCCTCGAATTAACCTCTTCAAAAGTCAGTTCCTTCGGCACAAACTCATTTAAAACTTTCAGCTTATCCCTAAATTCAGACCTTTCATCTTCAAGAACTCTAGAAGACAGCTCTTTTTCTGCTTCTTTTATCATCTTTTTGATTACTTTTAACTCATCGCCTTCCCGCCAACCCTTCAGTTCTTTTTTTGCATTTATTTCATCCAAAATCTCTGAAGAAATATTGATGGTTTGGTAATCTTTTATTTTTTTTGAGTAATCGATTTTTTCTTGTAATTTGTCAATTATCATTTTAAACCCGTTTGGATATTATATGCGAAAAACAGTTTATTATCAAGCTGTTTTTTTGTTTTTTGGGCTAAGAAATTTCTTTAAGTTTCAACCGCATTCTTCTTGCGTAATTTTTTGCAATTTTTCCGATTTCTGGACCATAACCCTTATACATGGAGGTCGCACGATCTATTTCGTCGTTAAGAACTTTTTTGTAGTAAGTTTTTTGTTTTTTATTTAATTTTTCTGGAATGAAGTCTAGCATTTTTTTCTTTCATTTACAATCAGCAAGAACCCTTAATAGCAAGAATGGCTCTTTATTTGTTATGGTTGCAATTCCAAAGAAGTTAGTTTCAATAGCCTCCCAAACCAAATTAGATGCTAATAGATCGCCATTTGATTTTTGGACCACATACTCAACTCCGCCCCTTACATCCCAAGTTAAGATCAAATCTTCTTCAAGAACTTCAACCCCATAGACAGTAAATACATCATTGGAATTATTAGGATCAGTGTTTAAACAAACTTCTTGTTCATCTGTATATCCATCACCATCAGTATCAGAAACGTTTATATCTGTACCATAAGTTTTTTCCCAGCTATTGTTTAACCCATCACCATCAAAATCTCTTTCATCCATCGCAACCATTATACTGTTGAATTTTATATTGATTGGAAGTGTCTTAGATGTGATGGTATGTATTTCTGAATCTATATAGAACCCTTTGTCAAACACCCTAACAAAGAAATCACTCACATTATTTTTAGGAATTGATATGCTGAATATACCAGCATCTTTTAATGACGGATCTACACCTGCTCCTATTTTAGAGCTAGCAATCAAAACATTATTACCGTGTGGTGTACCATTATGATCAGGCTCGTAGACGGCACCATCTAATGTTTTATAGACATGAATAGATGAACCACTGCTCGTATGTTCGTCAATATGATTAACAATACTATTTTTGGTCCATATATATTGTGGTGAAAATTGAGCGTACCCAATACTTACAATACTAATTAAGGATAAACATATGGCTTTGATGTGTCCCATACTAACCTCCCAATCTTTTGATTTATCCAGAAACCCTGTTCTGGTGATATTAAAATTTCGTCCTGTGTCCATTTATCTTTTGTTTTAAGTGCCACAGTATACTTTTGAGCGTCACTGTCCCAAGTAATAATCATAGACCCAGACATAAGTGAATCTACTAGCGAGTCAGTAGATAAATCCGTGTCAACTGGATAAGGTAGACTGCACATATTAAATCCGCGATTTAATTGTTTAGTAAAATTAGTAGAGTCAGGAACGTCACCATATAGCCTCAAGGTAATCTCTTCAGATGTACTGATAAAAAATCCATCACCTCTTTGAACGTCTTGATTACCTGTTCTACCATTTTTAATCTTATACATTGAATATTTAAATGCCGACTTATCCCAAGAACTAAACGTGCTTCCTTCGGGTAGTTGAGACATTATGTTATTATACGCATTTGTATTATCAAACGGCATTCCTAAGAAGTATAATTTATATGGTTCAAGTTTTACAGACAGCACACCAATTGGATGGCTCGGCAATTGTGCTTGAACTGATACTACTAATATTAATATTAAAAATAAAAATCGCTTCATGGATTTGTCTCCTTATATTGTGGTGGGATGGGAATAGTCCAATTCCAATTGTTTTCCGACTTACGTGTGTAGATGATTATCATGTCATCTGGTCCAATCATAAAGTTTTCAGCAGAAGCTCCTCTATTAGGATACCAAAATTTAAACTGTTGTGAACTATCCATAATAATCATATACTCAGGATATCTATTTGCGCCCCATCCTCTTGACATAATTCTTATCTCATCCGAAAAGAGTGGAATGAAAGCAGAGCCGGGAGTATACCCAAATCCAGATTCTCTTAATCCAGAATCTTTAAGTTTAACCCGATAAGGGAATGGCCACGAAACTAGGTTAAATGTACCACCGCCAAGCTCGGCATTTCCCTTTCCTTCAACAGCTATGGACGATGCTCCGTCAGGGATAAGCATATTTGAACCAACAGTGTTAGTTGGTACTTTGCCCATTAAAGTAATTCGTTGACTTGGTGCTCCTTCAGGGAGAACAACGGCAAATCCTTCTTGAAGAGGCATTACCATATCATTAGCATCGCTCGAATCTTCGTATAACCAACCTGCCGAATTTGACAGCCAAACAATATTAGTAGGAGTCTCATTTGTGACAGCACCGTAAAATTCAAGCTTTGTCGCTGTTGCCATTGACGACCCTGACGGTAATTGATTTGTTCCCATAATAGCTTCAAGTGTATTTGTTTTAGGTTCAAAAAACAGACTTATATAATTCTCTCCTACATAATTTGCATCAGGTGAAATATCAATAAGAACACTTTTGGTTGCGTAAGTTGTTTTACTAGCTCTACCGTTATTTTCCCAACGACCTTGATTAGCTACCTTATAAAATCTTATTTTATCTCAAGACTATCAAGCGTAGCGTCTTCATATTCATTACTACTAATCTCACCAAGTTTTGACCATACAATATCTTCATGCCAACCCGGGTGGGATGTATCTGAATCATAATAAATGATATCATAAATTCTTGTGGCGGTTTGAGGCGGGCCAGCATTCCATTGTATAACACCATTACCCGCTGAATTAAATCCATTTGTAATATCAAGATCAAACACATCAATCACAACACGATGATCTGCACCATTGTTTATGTAAATGATATCAGCATTAAGATCAGGACTTTGAATTTGTAAATCGGCGAATTCTCCAACAATAGCGGTCTTGCTAGTTATAATAGTATAAGAACCATCATCCAATATTCCTTGATTAGTAATAGCTAATGTACCCAATCCGTTGAGGTTAACATCACTTTCAACAAATAACGGCAAAGCGTTTGTACTTGTAAGCTCAAAAACTATTTCACCTGTCGCGTTTACAATATCTAATTGTTGGATATTATTTGTTGTTGCACCGACATCTAATGATCCATTTCCAATTGTAACATTCCCGCTTCCTAATCCGCTGTTACTTTCAACACGAACTGTGCCACCATTAACTGTAGTATTACCTGTATATGTATTAGCATTTGCTAAAGCTAAAATGTGATCATTGTATTTTTCAATGCTTCCAACACCATCAATCACAGCGTTAATTCGTACAAGATGGTCTGCACGACTTGAATAAAAGTGAACCGTACCATTTAAAGTCATGGAACCACCATATGTTACTGTACCAATACAACACGGTTCCCAATCATTATGAAATTGAACACCATCTTCAAGAGTCATATCAAGTATACCAAGATTTCTTTCAGCCCATGTATAGTGACGAGAATTTGCTTGGAATATAACAGGTCCGGGACTAGTTGGTAAATGATTGCCCCACCACGCATTAGGCGCTACTGTAAGACCAGCGATGTTTACAGCACTGTTCCATTGATACCAATGTTCAGCACCGTATTTTGTAAGAGTGAATGAATTTACACCATCGAAGATGCCTCCAAAATTATCAATTCTACCTCCACCACCTCCTACTTCAGAATCTGAACTTAAAATAAGTGTAGATCCACTATTAAGCTCACTACTATTAGCTGTACTATAAAGAGCACCTCTTGTACCAACACCATCAGACCCAACACCATTAATGTTAATTTGCTCACCGGGCGTAGGATCAAAGCCTTGTAAGTCTAATGCTCCGCCATTATTAACAATTGTATTTGCTACAGTGGAACCCAAACCTGCATTATTGCCTAATTTTAAAATTCCACCGTTAACCGTTATAACTCCCGTGATAGTATTAGAAGCAGAGAGAACTAATGTACTAGTGTTATCTTTTGTTAGAGTACCTGCTCCTTGTATTATCCCACTGATAGTTTGAGCGGCTGTGCTGTTATAATCAAAGGCACAGTCAGCATTAAGCACATCAATAATTTTGGTGTAGCTCCCGCCGGACAATCTTCCAGCCCCAGCAACTTCTATAGAGCCATTATTAATTTGAATGCCGCCGGGAATAGCGTTTTGATTGCCAGTTATAGATGCACGACCTTCACCACTTTTAAGAACTTTCATTCGATTAGCGTTTCCTGAAAATTCAAAATCAATACCCGATGGATCAGTGCCGGGAACAATAACCCATCTAAATGGGTTTGAGAATACGTTTTGCCCATTAAGGTCTGTTCCAACTGTAGTAAGTTCACTCTTCAAGCCACCCGATGTTGTAACGTCTACATTTCTCCAAATTGGATTCATTTGTTCGACAGAAACTAAACCACCGCCGTTAGAGTCAAATATAAAATCAGTACCGTTAAAAATGTGACGACTTGAATCGTTATAAAAACGTAGAGTAGAACCATTGTTAATAAAATATGTTCTATTGAACCCAGTATCATTAACAGTTGTTGACGCATCAAACTGCAAGACACCGCCATTGATCGTATAATTTCCTGTAGGGATAGGCCATCTGGTGGAAAGAGATGGTCGTATAGTAAGTGTGCTATTACCGTTTTTGGTTAAGCCTGATGTACCAGTAATTTGGGCGTTTATTCGTGCATTGGCATTAGCTGTTATAGTAGCTGGTGCTGAAAGATTAAAATTTGTAAGACCACCATCAGCGATGATATATCCCGCTGAGTTAAATACCATGCCAGCAGTATTAAAGTTTATACCAAGTGTTACAGTGCCTGCACCGGTAGCGTTAAATACAGCATCATCACCGTTGGCGAATGTGGTGCCTGTCCAGTTAGCGGTAGTATAATCCCATACACTATCTACACCGGCATCCCATGTAACGGTCGCGGCATTTAATGGCAAAGACATCAAGTAGACAAACAACGAAACTAAAGTCGGTTTATACATGATATACCCTTATATTTTTTACACTTAAAATCATGGTATTGTCATAATACCATAAACTTAATAATAAGTTAAAAAATTGGTGGAGGCGGAGAGAATCGAACTCTCGTCTCGAAATACAATTGCCAAAAGCTTCTACAAGTTTATTTTGTCAGTACTAATATTCGGCATAATCGGGCCTGACTTCCTAAATGCCTCAGACGGTTTTCAAACCGACAATTTCCAGTCTTTCCTAGTGCCAGCCTATATTAATGAGTCGTACTAATGGCTATTTAAGGCGTTTTACCACGTTCCTATCACCGCGATTAAGCGGCGAGTTGATAATTTTCGAAGTTTATTCTTCAATCTGGTTTTAAGGTAGCCACCAGATCAACTACCACTTGCGCTTGAGGTTTATGCTTCCGATCGAAACCAGTCGCCCCCCATTTAAATTACTTAGACGCACCACCAATTTCAGAAATGTTGGCTTCAATAGTCTTAGAAAGAGTAGACAAGCCTTTTAAAATTTTGCCCGCATCATCCCAACCTTCAGATTCGACAGCTTTAGAAAGCTTTTCGACGCCCGTTTTCAAACGATCTATTTTTCCCCCGACAATTTCTTTGGCTTCTTCTTTTGTTACTGTTACCTGCATTTTATTCTCTTTCTTTTCATTTCTCGTTTTTCTTTTTTTGTCATAAAAAACATTTTGTCTCTGTAATCTGACAAAACTCCAGAAGAGTTAACCTTTTTCTTAAATTTTTTAAGTATTATGCCGAATTCTTTTGGGCTGTTCGAGTTTTTGTATCTAGTACAATCAATATTTACATTTTCCATAGACTATTATACCTCCTGTTTCGACTTATTTCAAGACAATTCTTCGGAAAAAGAACTGTTTTCTCCTATGAATATAGGATCATGATCTTGCCTGATCTTATTTGGGCTGACTTTATCTTTTATAGATCCAAATATTCTACCGAATAGTCTTACACCCAAAAAATAAACTAAAGAAAATTTGTAGCCAGCATCAATCATAAGCATATAAAAATAAATGTCAATTTTTACCCTAAGATAAGGAAAATCTTCTTCTTTAAGAAAATAAATGCCTAAGTCATGTATTAAGGTCGCGAGCCATATTAAAGGGTATCCCTCTTTATTAGGGTCTTGTGGTCCATCTGGGGCTGATGTAGCGCCATCCCAGCACCAACCCTTACTAATATACCAAACTCCATCTTCAATAAAGAAGCCTTCTGCATCCTCATCACAAGAAGGAGTCCAGTTTACACCTCTTTTTCCACTATCCCAGACGATATTTTCATCTAGTATATAAAAACTACCTTTATCTTTTGTTGCAGTATTCATAAAAAGTATATTCCCATTTTTTAAATATTACACAGAAAATTTCAAAAAAAACTCTGAAATTAAAGAATTTTAAGTGTAATTAATAGCGATGACAAAAAAGAATTCCCCTAATCGTGCGGAGCTTGATTTTCATATATCCCATAAATTCAAGCAGGAAAATAAAAACCATATAAAATTCCTAGAATTAATAGAGTCCCAAGACACAAATATGGTATTCGGATCTGGTCCAGCAGGTACAAATAAAACTTTTTTAAGCGTACTGGCCGGACTTAAATTGATTCAAAACAAAGAGTACGAAAGACTAATATATATTAGAAGCGTAGTCGAATCAGCAGATAGGAATATCGGATCTTTGCCGGGAGAGATAGAAGACAAATTTTCCCCTTGGACAATCCCCTTGATGGAAAAAATGGAAGAGTTGATAGCTAATAAGTCTGTAATAAATAGACTAATTTGCAAAAATGTTATTCAATCTATGCCCGTGAATTTTGCTAGAGGCAGAACCTTTTTGAACAGCTTCGTTATTTTTGACGAAGCCCAAAACTCTAGTCTTCAAGAAATTAAGACCGTATTAACAAGATTCGGAGAAGGAAGCAAGTATGTGGTCTTGGGAGACCCTCTTCAATCTGATATTAATGGCAAGAGCGGATTCTTCTCTATAAAAGAAAAGTTCTCTAATCCCCAAAGTGAAGAAAATGGTATTTTTACAATCAATTTCGGGGAAGAGGACATTATAAGAAGCGGAATCCTAAAGTTCATAGTCGAAAGACTTGAAGCTAGAGATGGGGCTACTTGGCAAGTCGGAGAAAGACGTTAAGACTTCTTCTTTTTATCTGCAAAATATTTTTTGGCAGAAAAAATGAGATTCTTTTTCCCTTGAGCGTCAATCCCAAAAACGTCCCCGAGCATCGTCTTGTGCATAGCGCAATCAATAGCATAAGACTTTGCGTCTGGAATAAGGGTTGAATAAGCATGGGAAGACAGCGTTTCTTTTCCTACAACGAGATATCTAACGAAGTTTGTATTTTTTGACATTTAGGATCCTTTTACGATAATTACTGGTTCTTTTGTTTTTAGTCCGAGACCGAAGTTAGAGAAGTCCTTCTTTGGAATATTGCGAATAGCCTTTTCCATAGTAGAAACATCCTGTTTCTTTTTTCTAGATGAGTTTTTATAATAGTCAGTAGTTTTGTTAATCAGCGGAACAACTTCCTCATGATTAAAGTTCTCTTCTACTTGAAAGAGCCAAAGAGGAGTCTCTGTAATGTCTTCCCCTTCAAGACCTGACACCAGCACGAATTTCTTCTTTACCGTTTCTGCCCTGTCTTTGGCTAGCTCTTCAGCGATCTTCTGAAGATTCTCTATAACTTTGTTGGTTTCTTCAGTACCGACCTCGGCACTTCGCAAAGACTCTTCAATATCATCTATAGCAAATTTCATTAATATAATTTTCCTATTTTGTTGTTAATAATTTCTTCCGTTAAGAAGGTCGTTTCGTTTCCATTGACATACACGATTTCACCAAGTAAGCAACCAGATTTACCTCGTACATCATTAGTATATAATAACACTTTGTCAGAGTTTTTCAAAACATTTTCTGCAAAAAATTTAACCTTCTTTTTCGAACTCTCTGGGCCAAAATTCTCAAATCCGACAAGACGCACTTTCTCAAAGACCTTTACTGTGTCGCCTCTATATACCCAACATTCAATTTCATTACAACTTTCAAGCCCTGTTACTTCAATAGGAACAATGGTATTCCAAGCAAATGAATCTATAGGGATAGAATCGTAAATAAAATCCTCTGGTTCTGGCTCTAAAAAGAATATATTTATCATATAGAGAGCATAGAAGGATACTAAAAATACACCCGCTAATGCGCCAATATATAAAAACACGCGTTTAATTATTTTTTGCAAGGCGAAACCCCAAGTCTTTTTAATTGCTGAACATTTTTGACAAAGATTTAAGGAAGATGTCTTTTTTGTCAGATGGGACTTTTGAATACTCTCTCTTGGCCCTTCTGTATACTCTTTTGGTTGGCGTTGTCAGGCTAGAGCCCTGTGAGATAATTTTTCTTATTTGTTTTGATTTTTTACTATTCATTAAACTTTCCTACAAAGAAGTCTAGGGTTTCAATAAAATCGTCAGAATCATAAATTCCGTAGATTTTAGGCGAAGGGAACTCTGACCAAATAACATAAAATTCTTGTCCGCAAACAACTATTATAGCCTTTTTATCAGCGCCTTCTCCGTAAGTATTGCAATAGCAATTACGCATATTTTCAATAGTTTCGAAGAGTTTTTCTCCGATATAAGGCTTATAACCAATCTGCTGACTGTCAATTATTTGTATCACAATATATAATATTAATAATTAACAAAATTTCAACTTTTTTCTTTACTTGTGTATATATTTTATATGAAAAAAGAACCCCAAGTAAAATTACCACCGTTTAAAGTAGAAAATGTTATGGCCAGCTTGTCCCAAGTTATCGACTGGGGCTTAACCCAATCAAAAGTTCCAGATACTTGGAGGGTAACTCAAGGAGAAGGGGTTACTGTATATGTTTTAGATTCTGGAGGAACAGACCATCCAGATTTAAAAAATAACGTAGCCGGTTCCAAAAGTTTCGTAGCAGAATCCGTGGAAGATAAAAACGGACATTCAACTCATTGTGCTGGAATTATATGTGCAGAAAATAATGCAGGAGGAATGGTTGGGGTAGCACCGAAAGCAAAAGTCGTATTATTTAAAGTTTTAACAAATAACGGAAGCGGACCACTGTCGTCTGTTGTAAATGCATTGAATTTTTGCATAGAAATTAACCAAGGCCAACACCCAGAATTTCCCAAGGTAGATGTTATATCAATGTCACTTGGGGCTGGCATGGGAATTTCTCAAATGGAAACAGCACTAAACAAGCTAAAAGAAATGAATATTCCCGTCGTTTGTGCAGCGGGAAATGATGGGGCTAGGGGTATCTCTTTCCCAGCC
>Ga0181553_10002306_pt1 | contig 16933 bp, 18 predicted proteins | sample 011ome_17_FD_133753 | JGI IMG/M metagenome (GOLD analysis project Ga0181553, IMG submission 133753) | Coastal salt marsh microbial communities from the Groves Creek Marsh, Skidaway Island, Georgia - 011502XT metaG (megahit assembly) | ecosystem: Environmental > Aquatic > Marine > Intertidal...
AGAGTTCCAATCTTTACCATAGCAACAAGGTAAACAACTGTTCGGGTGAGCATCTTTTCCTTTGAACCCCGGGTTGTGCCATTTGTAATTTTGGTCTTTATCTACATGATATCTATCGTCAGTAAATTCATGAATATTGTCTTTGCAAACACCTTGTTTCACCTGTTCTTCAGATAAAGCTTCGTTTGTTTTCAAACACCAAAAACGTGGACAAATATACCAGTATTTTTTATCTGGTTTCGTTCCGTAACGAATTGCGTATTTGTATGCTTCGCGATTTTCTCGGTCTAGTTTTTGTTTTTCTTCATCCGTTAAAATAACCGGTTGTAAATTGATGTTTGAAGGACAAACCCGAGAATAGTTTTTGTATTGACCTTGTGATTTCGTTAAGAACAAATCTGGTTCAAGCGCCTTCTTTTTGTCAAAGAACATTTTGTTCACACGTTCGGATGCTTTCTTATCCAAGGTTAATTTCTTTTGTTTCACGCCTCCTTCTTGTGTCTCATTTTCATCCTCTTCATCCTCTTCATCCTCGTCATCCTCATCACTTACATAGAAAAAACCTTCGTCTTCGTCTTCATCTTCTTCGGTTTCTACAATTTCAGGTTGAAACGCAATCGGTTTTACAATAGGTTCTACTGTGATTACCACTTTTTCTTTGAATGCTTCTTCTTTTTTCTTGGGTTTGGAGCATATGTCATTTAATGTGTCCAATTCAAAAGAAGTACTCTCGGGTAGTTGAGTCATGCGTAAAAAACTATCAATATGTAAAAAGATGGAATCAATATAGTTTATATCATTTATACCTGCGATGGTGATTTCAAATTTGTTTTCAAATACAGACGGTTTCAGTGAAATTTGGAATCCAGGGTTTTCGACAATTTGTGTTTGTTTATTTACATATTCACCGTTAATTTGTGTAAAATTATTCAAGAATTCGGTAAAATGTTGGACAGCTTCGTCTTGTTCCATATTGTAATTCATTTTTAATGCATCAATTACTTCTCGGTCACTATTCGTATTATTGTAAATGTTTGTTACCATAGCATCAATGGCTTCCATTTTTCGATAATTATTAACTCTCTTGTAGTTCAACAAATAACCTTTTTTGCTATCTCCTTCCATAATATCAAATACCCTGGTAATGCAGTGAATATAAGGTGATTTTTTAAGGTGTAAGTCTTTTTTTATATCAAATTCTAACTGAACGTCAATATTAGTGAATTCAATGCGGTTGTCAAATATGTCTTTGATAGTGTTCATATTATATCCAATTTGCTCTAAGAATATATTCAAATTATGAATGATGTTATTCAAGAGAGACACGATGTATTGATTGAATGTTTCGGGAACGACTACATTTTTCATCGAACCTTTTACGAGGATATTACCGTTTTTATGCAATTCAATTACAATAGAGGCATAATCATCGTTTTCAGTATTTACAAACATGGCAATTGTCTTAGGTTTACCCATTTCTTTTGACAGTGTATGAACGGAAGGGTCTTTCAAATATGGAATCTTACTACCATTTGTAGCAATCGTTTCAGAGTAAATACGATATAGGTTTTCTTTTCGTGGTCCTGGATTATATTTAATGAACGGTATATCTTTACTCGCATGAATATTTTTGAAGACAATGTCCAAAGGAAGTTGTGTATGGTTACTCGGATGAATGACCATAGTAAAATCACTGATACCTTTTGATAAATATTGTAAATCTTCTGTCTTTTGATGATAAATAGAGTAGAACGATTCTTGTATCTTTTGTGACTGTTCTAAGGATGGCATCATATTTTTTTTGTAATTATCGATTAACTCGATTTTCTTTTCATTGAAAACACCTTGTGAATCGATTTGCTGTTTTGCGAGTAATGGGAAATAGTTTTTGATGAGCATTGACTCTGTAATATTGATGTCGTTTGTATGGTTTGCGATGTCTTCCAACGTGACGTAATAGATTTCGTTATTTTTGAGTTTTCCATAAGTGAATAATAAAGACTGTTCGTATAAATACAATGGATTTGCCGAATTTTGCGCATAGTTAGGTGAAAAACTAGACCTATGATTCGGGTTTCCTGAGAACAAGTAGTCGTAGGTCGAAGCAAATTTTTGTCCGATAGGAATATACATATCTACTTCCAGGTCATTCTTTTTGAAGTATCCGAGTAAATCGTTGTATGAATATAACGGTTTGACTGGTATGTTGCTAACAAACTCTGCCGACACATTCAAATGAATTAATAATTGACCGAATTGGTTTTGCATCAATGGATATGTATCATTTTGCGTAACAGTTTGATATAAATCCCATAAATTAATGTTTTGTGAACTTTTTGCGTACAAGTATAAATTTTCATATACGTGGTCATCTAAACCGAGTTCTTTTAATAACTTATGTTTGATAATTTGGATCGTCTCGTCGCTGTGTATAATTTGACCGGAATACTCGACCTTAGTATTGTTTAATTTCATGTTGGTTATCTCTAAATCATCAAACAGTTCGTCAATCTGGTCAACCTCATTATTCCCGCGGAATATGAGAACCTCGGTTTTTTCGTCATTGCGATTGACTTTACAAAATTTGTATATGTTCTCGTATGATTGTGTATCTTGCTCAGTTGTAATTTCCATTATATATAGTGTTCTCATAAATTTGTATCATTTATTCGCGATAAAATAAAATAAGTGGTTTTATTAACCAATCATGGAGAACATTCACAAGTATGCGTTAATAATCGGTATTAATTACAATTTTTCAATAAAATCAAACCAATTACACGGTTGTATTCACGATGCTATGCGTATAAAAAATATGTTGGTAAATTCTTTAGGGTTCTCCAACGACAACATTGAAACCTTGACTGATGAAAAAGAAAACATAACAACGCATCAGAGAATAAAAAAATCTATGGATGATTTGAAAAGTAGGTCGTTGAGAACCCAAGACGAATTATGGATTTATTATAGTGGACATGGGAATGCAATAATAGATAACAATGGCGACGAAAACGACGGGAAAGACAGCGTTATTTTACCTTCAGACTATATTCAAGAGGGATACATAAGGGACGACGACATACATGAATGGTTGCACGATATACCGTGTAAGACATGTTTGATTTTCGATAGTTGTCACAGCGGAACAATCGGTGACTTACCTTGGAAATTTACCTACCGAGAACCGAATGAAGTAGTAATTGAAAAAGAAAGACAGATTGAAATGACAAATAACCACATTTTTACATTATCAAGTAGTATAGATACACAAACTAGCTGGGAAATTTATAATGAGGTTCTCAAACAATCTTATGGAGAATTTACACAAACACTATTAATGATATTGGAGAACAATGAATATGAAATATCGATTATGAAACTATTTCAACAAATCAGTCATGAGTTTTGTCCAAAACAATTTGGAAAACAACAGGTGATACAAACACCATTATTAAGTAGTTCGTCGCGTATTCCGGACTGGATAATCAAAAAGTAAAAATAAAAAATAAATAACAGAATGATTATTTATTTTTGGATGATATATTTACATCATATGACTAGGACGAGCCAAGTGGACCTTCAGGTCATCATTGGTGTATTGGCGGGTGTTCGCGCCGCCACGCACCCATCCCTCCATGGCAGCCTCCTCAACGTTCTCGGAAGCATCCCTCACGTGGTCCTCCATATCATTGGTTAAAATGGGAAGAGAGTATTGAGTGAAGGACTTATCCATGATGGTAGCACTGCTTTTCTTGTCAGTCACGAACTCACCTTGCATGAGCTGAGACTCGACCTGGGGGTCAACACTTCCGCGTCCAAGATAAGGAACGGTTGCGAAAGAACGAGGAAACAGCTGAACCTTCTCAGCAGGAGTGACAGTAACGTCCTTGATTCTTAATTTGGATTCGTGATCGACGGCAGAACCAGTTAATCCGATTCCGTGAGAAACGCCATTGAAGTTCATGGTGGGTTGCTGAACAGCAAAAGCTACGTGTTGGTTAGAAGTATCTTTGCTAAAATAATTAGATAGGGTGTGATTAGCAAAACGAGTATTATGAACATTTTTTTGTGTTTGGTCGGTCATATCAGATCCAATACGACTAGTATTATGGAACAAATAGGAATTCACAGATGACATCTATTTATAATATACCAAGAGAATGAATTTTCATAAATAAAAGGTTCTAATTTATTTATGGATTAATTTAATAATTTGTGTGACGTGTTAAATTTCTAGCACAAGCTACAGGATTGCCTTCTTTACAAGAAACCATACTTCCATAACAGAATTCAGCGAAAGCTTCTTGGTCGTTAGGAATGGTAGTACTCGGATTAGAATGGAATGGACGTAACGATTGTTCAAAAACATATTGTTCTCCTAAATCCTTAAATAATTTGTCCGCGATATCAGGTTGGCCGGGATTCGATTGAATCACCAATTGTTTTGCATCTTCTAAAATTTGCTCGTTTACATTTTTATTAAAAGCAGGAGGAGCTGGTTTTTTATCGGGATTGTAATCATAATCAGTCATCATAACATTGCTAAAAGGATTTTCAGGCGTAGGTTCATCAAAAACATCATCGGGGACTTTAATATTTTCCGATTCTAAGTAATCCATAACAGGATTGGCAAAACCTTCCTTCACAGTATCTTTTAATAAAGTAGATTTGTTCTTGTTACTGGTCTCTTTCAGGTGATAATAATGTAATATAAAAATGGCAAACAATGTAATCACACTTACCACAATCACGCGAATATTACCAGAGGTGAAAAAAGTGAACAACGACAATAGAATCACAGTGCGTGTGATCGCGTTTAATTTTTGATTATAACTCATCTCTTTCACGGGAAAGAACTCAGTTAGGTAGTTGTTATCAAACAAAATATTCGGGTTAGTTGCCCAGAAAGGAATCACATCTTCACTATTAGGAGCAGATAAAGGATTTAATTGTACCATTTCTTCTTGCTTTTTCTCAAATTCTGCTTCATTTAATAATGTAGTTTCGGTTGTATTAGAACTGTGTAATGAAGACATATAGAATGAAGTTATTTATATATTTTCATTATATATTTCCTGAAACGGTTAATACTAATAAAATAATAGTTAACATACAAACAACTACTAAATATTTCAACACGTTTATTTCCTCTGTTTCAAACAGTTTTCATCCACTTTCAATGTTTCGCATTTTTCGTCATGAGGAACAATTTTTAATACACATTTGGACTTAATACCATAAAGTGGTTCCACACAACCATTTTCAGTTTTGATGGGAACTGCCTCAGACAAGCATCGTGCGCGAAAATGTTCATATCGTTCTCGAACATCGTCATACGACAAACCCGATTTTTTACCTAACATGGTATTTACTACCTCGTGCAGGTCATATATGTAACGGGAAAACGTCTCGCGATTTTTCATTTTATCCATAGTAAACGGTAAAGTTTTGAAATTTTTTTTCAGATTTTCTCTGCATTTACCACAAGGTAATACATTTTGTAAATTCAGAACAAAATCGCGATAATCTTTTTTATTTTGTGTTGTTGGATTCATTGGATAATTGAAACTGATAGAATGTAAAGAATGCCACAGACTAGGTCCCCAGATGCTAGTTAAAATTCCGTCGTTACTTTCATAATCGTTTTTTTTGAACACCCTCTTCATCTTACGAGTCTTGTTTTTGGTAGACATACTACTATACTCTATAATAAAAGTACATTATAATTCTTACTAAAATTTAGGAGTTCATCTTCGTTTTCTTGTTGCACGAATTAATCTTTACATACTATATAACCATGACCAAGTTTACAGAAGTTGTTCAGAAACTGGTTCGTCCTTATTACAATTATATCATTGTGATTATTAGTTTACTGATTTTTGCAAGTTTTGGTATGCTCGCATATCATCGTTATTATAAAAACAAGACTAAATCGGAAGCGAATGTTGCCAATGCCAACCGTAGAAGGAAAGATATGTTTGTGTATATGTTCCACGTAGATTGGTGTCCTCACTGCAAAAATGCGATGCCCGAATGGAATACCTTCAAAAAACTATATGATAACAAAGACAAAAACGGATACAATATCAGATGCGTTGATGTAGATTGCACAAAGGAAACAAGCGAGGTAACCAATTATTTAAACAAATACAATATTGAATCTTATCCTACTATTAAAATGGTAAAGGATAACAAAACCATTGAGTTCGATTCCCCTATCAAAAGTCAATACCTAGAGCATTTCGTTGATACCATGACCAATTAATTCTTTTCAGGACACCACATACAACGTTTTTGGTCGTGAGAACATTCTAAACACAGGGTGGGAAATAAGTATAAATAACCAAATGGGTTTGAAATACGGTCTGGGTTCTCATATCCATGAACTTTCTTTTCTTTACAATTTCTACATCTTGCTCTACATGGAGATATAGCGTTATTTGAATGGATTTTGTGGTCATCACACGTATATTTTACGTTCATTGAATTCATCATACGATATATATAATAAAAAATATTTATATGATTTTTATTATACTAATGTTGCGTGTTCATGGAAATGCAAGCATATTCTATTTCCAATAAAGGGTCTTCTTTCTGCCTGTATGTTTCAAACGGGTTTGTATTTTCGGGAATGACACACGTACCACAATGGTCTTCGTTCGCATATTTGACGATTGTTGCGATTTGATTATCTTTTTTTAAAAGCCATCTTCCTAGTGGAGGACGAGTATGTTTTCCGAGACCATTGATAGTTTCTCTTATATGCGAAAACGTAATTCGACCAACGACAGACATGATTATAGTTGATTATAGCTGTTTATGTTTGTAGAATAGTTCCCACAAATCAATTTTATATATATTTATGTCCAATGTTCAATAATTCTATCCGCTTATCTTTATCCTTAGACAATTCATGGATACTGGATATATCAGTCGATATCGTTGGCACTTTGTATACATACTTAACGTCTGGATATACATGTGAAGTTCGTAAATGAATAATGTTTTTCATTACTTTACCCACATAATCGAACATGGAAGAATCTTCGTTAATTGGTGGTCCATCATCGTTAGTTTCTACACTGTAAACAGCCAATATCTCGTTTGGGTCCGCGCCATTTTCAATACTTTCTTTAATCGCACAATTAGTGCCAATCGAACCATCTGCATAACATTTATCATCTTTTAACAAAGGTGCAAATGCAACTGGTAATGCACAAGAAGCATAAATCGCGTCCAATAACCTCCATTCGGGATGAGTTTTATAAGATACATCTAGTTGTGTATGACTATTGACTTCGGTCAAAATACAATGAAATTCCACACTAGTTAATTCATAGAATTCTTGCATGGTAATATCAATTGTTTTGTCCTTAGCCAAAATAAAAGGTGATAAAATAGTTTGAATATGCTGTATGTTATAAATTCCTCGCCGGTCAACTGATTCAAATAAAATAGGCAAATCAAATTTGAAAACGTGTTCCCACGGACGATGAATTAGATAATCGTCTATATCTTCCCATGAATTCGCTAATAACATCAATGCGCCAACCATCGTTCCGACAGACGTGCCATAATACGTCTCAATATTTTGTAAATTCCATATGTTTCGTTTATGAGCCTCTTTGAACACTGAATAAAAAACAAATCCGTTTAAACCACCTCCTGAACATACCAAATGTTTTACACATGTATTTTCTTCTGGCGAATCTTCAGTCATATTATTTGAAACATCATAATTATTGTTTGAGTTATCCATATCCATATATAATAAGCAATAGTTTAAAATTCTTATGTTTTTTCTTTTTTTATTATAATATAACTATGTCCCACTTTTTATTTCAGGAAGATGATGATGCAGAAAACCAACTCGATATAGACCAATTATTCGAAAAAAGACAACAACGCGATTTGAAACAACTCAGTATTTACAATAAAATATTGAATCGCATTCATAGTCGAATCAAACGTATATCTAGAGGAAAATCAGACACGCATATATTTTACAATGTTCCTGAATTTATATTTGGAGAACAGTGTTACGACAATAAAGATTGCACTGGTTATTTAGTGGCAAAATTAGGAGAAAATGGATTTCTTGTCCGATATATTCATCCAAATACGTTATTTATTTCTTGGAAACAATGGATTCCGGCTTATGTACGAGACGAAATCCGTAAGAAAACTGGAGTGGTGCTAGACGAGAAAGGAAATGTAGTGAAAAAAAGAAGCGAACAAGAAGACCTTGTCGAAGAAGACGACATCAACGCAGGATTGTTCAATCAACAACAAGGTTCACAAGAGAAACCCAAAAAAGAATACAATGATATATCTGAATACAAACCGACGGGTAAACTAGTATATAACCCAGAAATATTAGCAAAAATAGAAAAGAAGGTATCTTATTAATGTGTTTAAAAAATAACATATACACAAATCAGTATATATGTTAAATGAATCAGCAAGTTTACAACTTTCTTATAAATAAAACAAATCAAGACGTAGTAGTAGAACATATTTATCCTTATACTTATCAATGCATTCCAAACGAATTGTCGCGAGATATAAGGTCGTTTCACAGTGATATAAACCTCATTGATTATATGTATAATTATTACCATCGACCAAGTATATTGTATACAGATCTGATGTATTATTTAAATAATCACCATCGACAAATACAACCGAACATGCCTGCGTTTTTTCACATTATCCGTAGGTTTTTCTCAAATAGAATTCTAACAGACAAAGAAGTATCCGAAATATTTTACAAATTATCTTATTATGGCAACGATGACAACATATTATGCGGTCGTATTCGAATGATTCTGGGCATGTTATCCCCGGAAGAAAGGACTGACTTTATTAATCGTTATTTACTGTCTTAATTATTGTTTATGCTTTCTAGTTTTCTTTCCCGTAGGTTTCTTTGATTTCTTGATACTACGTTTTTTGCCCCCGTGTTGTTTATTATATTGTGCCTGTTGTCCTTTAGTTACGTCCAACGCAGCATTTTTTAGTTCATCATTATCTAGTATCTCTTTTACCTTTGTTTCGATCATACTTTCTAACTGAGGTTCCAATTTAGCAAACACCCCTCGCTGTAACGCTGCCTTGAACGACCCACTTGTAATATTTCCAATAATTCCTTCTTTGACTTGGTTTATAAAGTCATCGTCTGTTAAAATTCGGTCGTTAATTTTATTCAATATTTCAAGTGACATACCAGCAGCGTCCTCACCACTTGAACCGCTGGACTGTTCCTCTTCCTCTTCATCTTCAACTTCCTCTTCCTCTTCCTCTCCTTCGGGTGGACCTCCTGCTGCTTTCTCAGTGCCTCCTGCTTGAGCTTGAGAGTCTGCTTCTTCCCTCTTTCGCTCCTCTTCTTTTTCGATTTTCAAATCATCTTTGAAATGGTCATACAAAATTCCTCGTAAATTTTTCTTGATGGAGATTGTTTGTCTACGTTTCATTTCATCTATGTACATATCTTTCAAGTCATCATCAAAAAACTGTTTTGCTACGTTCTTAAAAATCTCATCTTGATTGTCAATATCTAACTTGCTGATAATTGCGTCAACATTTTTGACCATTTGTTTATTCATTTGTGTGCAATATTCAGCAAGCATTTTTCTTCCAAGTGTTTTTGCTTTACTTTCTGCGATTTTCTTTTCAATTTGAATCTTTGCGTTAGATAGAGATCCGCTCGAACCTGAACTTCCTCCAGGTGCTGGTAGTGAATCACTCATAGTATTAGTATATAACGACAAAATAAAATAATACAAAATTGAACTTCAATAAGTAGATTGTATGTATATCAAATAATATGATTTCTACAATTGCGCAAGAATGCGTTCAAAATCAAGATTTACAGTGTGAATCTAGTTCAATGAAGTCGGCAGATTTGATTGAACCGAACAATATCAAAATAGAGCTGATTCCCAAAGAGTCTGCTAAAAATGAAACATTGAGTCAACGTAAATCTATACAAAAATCATCTAAAACAAAAAAAAAGAAAACTCAACTAAATAAATTAAATAAAGATGCTATATGGGACATATTTGACAAAGACGTCAAAACTATCAAAGAAGAAGAGGAAGCGACTAGTGAAAGTAAAACAGAACACTACCTAGACGTATGTTATAGCTGCAAATCACCATTATTTATTATGGAAGACAGATTGCCTATATGTTCTAATACACAATGTGGGATAGCAAATACGAAAATGTTGGATTATTCGCCCGAATGGAGATTTTACGGCGCAGAAGATAGAAACTCAAAAGACCCTACTCGTTGCGGAAATCCAATAAATCCATTATTGGTAGAATCGTCGTTTGGATGTAAAGTGTTATGTAACAGTAAATCTTCTTATGAAATGCGCCGAATAAGAAAATGGACGGAGTGGCAGTCTATGCCGCACAAAGAAAAGTCTCTATATGATGAGTTCCAGTTTATTACTACTATGGCGCAAAACGCAGGAATTTCCAAAATATTTATTGATGACGCAATCACTATTCATAAAGACATTTCTGAACAAAAGATGTTTCGTGGATTAAATCGTGACGGTATCAAAGCAGCATCAATATATATATCTTGTCGACTAAATGGTTGTCCTCGCAATGCTCATGAAATAGCGAATATATTTAAACTCGACAAAACCAGTGCTACAAATGGATGCTCTATGGCAGTAAATATTTTAAATAATATTGAAAGAGATGTTTCTCCATCTGAACAAACCGAATTAGGTATTACATTACCGATTTCATTTATTGAACGTTATTGTAGCAAACTTAATATTAGTATTGAACTGACGTCTGTATGTAAATTTGTGGCAAAAAAAGTGCAAGACCAAGACTTAATTACCGACAATATCCCTCATGCGATTACGGCCGGAATCATTTATTTCGTAGCATATAATTGTAATTTGAATGTAACTAAACAAGACATTCGTACAATGTCCGGTGTAAGTGAGGTTACTATTAACAAGTGTTTCAAAAAATTAGAAACTTTCAAAGATAAGCTGATTCCAACTGTAATTATCAACAAATACAAATAACTCTATAATGAAGATAATTTAGGAACATACAATATTTTTTATTGTAAAGAATGTATATATGGAAGACTACATCAATAAAAAATTAGCAGAGGCCAATAAGAAAACTAAAAAGGCAACGGAACAAGTTCCGACTCATGTAGAAACTAACACGGCAACACCCGTTGTTCCACCTGCAGCGCCAAAACCAACTACCACAAAAGGTTCTTCTCAGAATATGGAGGATGTTATCAATAAAAAATTAGAAGAACAAGCCAAGAAGAAGGCTGACGAACAAGCCAAGAAGAAGGCTGATGAAGAGGCCAAGAAGAAGGCTGACGAAGAGGCCAAGAAGAAGGCTGACGAAGAGGCCAAGAAGAAGGCTGACGAAGAGGCCAAGAAGAAGGCTGACGAAGAGGCAGAGGCCAAGAAGAAGGCTGAGAAAGGTACAATTCCATCAATGGTTTTTCTGATTCCTTACAGAGATCGTTCACAACAACAAGGTTTCTTCGCTAGACATATGATTTCGGTTATGGAAGATATACCAAAAGAGGACTATAAAATATATTATATTCATCAAACCGATAAACGCGATTTTAACCGAGGAGCTATGAAAAATATTGGATTTTTAATGGTAAAAGACAAGTATCCTGAAGACTATAAAAATATAACTTTGGTATTCAACGATGTAGATACTATGCCTTACAATAAAAACTTTTTGAACTATATCACGACGCCAGGAACCGTGAAACATTTTTATGGATATAAATTTGCTTTAGGTGGAATCGTATCTATTACCGGGGGTGATTTTGAAAAGACATTGGGATTTCCGAATTTTTGGGCATGGGGATACGAAGATAACACACTAAAAAACCGTGTAGATAAACACAAACTCACCATTGACTACAAACAATTTTATCCTATTATGGACAAAAATATTTTACAATTGAAAGACGGATTGAAGAAAATTGTAAATCGTAGCGAGTTTGATGCATACATTTCAAAATCAGACAAAACCGGACATCATACGATCAAAAACCTTACATATGAAATTAATGAAGCAAATGGGTTTGTCAATGTCAAAACATTTGAAACTGAAAAACAAAATAATCCAAATGAGAATATTCCCTATGATCTCAGACAAGGAACACGACCATTCAAGGTGGGTAGAAGAGGTGGAATGAAAATGTCCTTTTAACTCTCAGGTCTCGACGCAATCAAAAGTTTAATTGCTAACCCGACTTCATCTATGGTTTCCCATATACCTGATATTTTGATAACATAATATAAATTATCATGATGCTTCAAATTCCCCGAGTTTTTTTTAAGATCTCGATATATTTTCATACATCCTGAATATAATTGCTTAGATAAGATATTGGATATTTTTTTATTACAATGGTTTTGTCGTCTATAATAATCTAAAATATTATACTCAATGCGAACGAATTCTTGTATGATGCGCAAATTTTGTTCTTGATAAGGGTGAAATTGTAAAAATAGACTGTTTAGATGGTTTTGTAACTCCAGGTCTTCTAATGTTAAGTAAAAATAAACACCGTTCATGGTGAAATATTGATTAGAAAACAAAATCTTCGAAAATGTTCCTTCCACAATTACATTGTTTTTTTTTTCTAACAAATACGTATTGTGTATTGAATATTGATTCGTTTTTAATGCGATGTTCATTTATCTAATGAAATAAATGAACATATGTTTATTACGTTTTGTTAAAGTTTATAATTATTCTTTCACTGGTTCCTCTTCAGTGATGTCAATTGTTTTTCTCAGTTTGTCGAGCTCTTGATTGCGCTTATCAATTTCGGATTGAAGGTCAGTCACCTCATTTTCGATACGAGACATTTTCTCGAACATAGTTTCCTCATCATCCGCGTCTTCAGCAAGAATTTCAGGCATTTCTTCGGGTTCTTCTTCCATATCTTCTTCTTCTTCTTCCTTGTTCTCGAGCCCTTCTTGTAAATTTTTAGTAAAATAAGAAAAGATGAGGAAAGCATAGAATACCACAAGGGCAATTAAGATTGCAGTGGGAATATTTACGGGCAATTTCATAATTATATTATAATATAATATTATATATTATACTAAATGACTGAGATATTTTCTACAAATACCATATCGGTTCTTCCATCATGGAAGGGAGACACTCTTGAACAAATAACATCGTCCATTAGAAAAAATCAACCTGACGTAGTCTTGAGCTCCCGTAATTTATTTATTCCTCAACCATTAAAGATTTATCGTCGTGAAATCGCATCAAAAGACGCGACTTGCAATCCTCGTTCTTCGGTATCGATTGATTTACTAAATGCACCAAACGGCTCTATTATAAATTCTAAAGCAGTCGACAGAAATGGTTTAGTCAATACAATAGACATCAACCAAACAACAAACAAAACCGAAATTCCAGGTTCAAGTGATGCGCAATGCGTGATTGGAACTCCTCAAACAAACGCCCTAAGTCGTCTAAGAAGCAGTGGAATGATTAAGAAGAACTACGACCCAGCGAATAACAAGTCTAAATATTATACAAATGCTGATCAATATCTGAACAGTCGTAGCAAAACATTCAAACAGAACCAATACAATTATATTCGCGAAGGAAATTCATCTGCAACACCAGGAAGTGGTTTATCTGTAAATAACTTATATAGTCCCGCTGGTAAAACCGATTGTGATAAGTATTTATTATCGGTAGATACCAGTTTCAATTATGAGTGGATTTCAATCGATAATGGTCAAATTCAATTTACGGTAGATGTTTCCGCTGGCTATTACGACGTAGATGACATTAATGATTTGTTACAACGAAAGATGATAAATAATTATCATTATTTCACACAACCCGGCAATAGAAGTAAAAATACATTGTTAAATATTGAAATGAATAATTTGACTAAGAAAGTGCAACTTACCGCTACCCCAATTGACACAACTACTAATTTACTGACCCCATTAATTCCGAGTGAAGGTGGAGACCAAAATGTGAATTGGACCGTACCTGCGTCATCAACCGCACCCAAAATTATATTGAATGAGAGTATTTTGACAACTTCTCTCGGATTCACATTTGGAACTTACCAAACCAATACATCTCCCAGCGTATCGAGTTATAAACTTCGTTATAACGTATTACACTACAAACCAAATAATTATCAGTTTGCTCAACAAGGAGCGGTATCTTCAAGTGATTTGATTGCTAGAAGAAGATACAATACAATTACTGATGCTGCTGCTTCCTATAGAACATCTTATGGGTTACATGTTGCAAACGCACTTGCTTATGGTGTCCCTGCGAATGGATATACTATTAAAGATAAGATTGGTTATCCTAATAAATCCACCCCGAGTGTTGGTAAAAATGGAGTGTACAAGGAATGTACCGACACTAAGATTCGCGGTGGATAAAATTGATCGGTAAATGGTTATTTGATATACATACACACATATATATCAAATCGTTAAAAATGGAAGATTATCACACCAAACTAGAAATTCCTCTTCGGGAATACAGTAAACTTTGGAGTGTGTATGAAAATTTGGAAGAATATGAAAACGAATATATGGTACCAATCGTGCATCCTCTACGATATTATTACGGTGAATTCAAAAAAAAAATAACCTATCAGATGGAACGACTTTCATTGAAAATACGGAAACTTCTAACGAGTGGTCCACACTATAACCGTCTGAACTATGTAAATAAAGAGATTATATGCGGAATGAAGCAACATTTGTTCCGTCGAAAATGTAAACAACAAAAAATTCAGGATAAATTCAATATATTAAAAGATAGGTACATACCAAGTGATATTAAGAGGCACATATGTAGTTTTCTTATGAACCGTGATGTGATTTCAATCGAGATAGCAGATTTAATTCTTGGCAAAGAGCAATATTCGATGGTTCTGAAAAAAATGACAAAGAGTGCGATCATAGCCTTACCAAATATCTTGTCTGTTCCGGACTTCTTCTTGTTCGATTATGCCAACAAGTCTCCCTATTACCAAGATATGCGTAGCCATATCAAATCACGTAGCAAACAAAGATTGATAGACGGGATTATTTGGAGTATTGACCACATATCACGATATTTCAAAGATCTTGCGATATCAGATGAGGTGATTCAAGGATATCAAGAATCAAGTCCCATATTAAGTTCCTATAGCAAAGAGACGGTTCGAGAATACGTGGGTTTAAATAAATTCCCAATCACAACATTCGGTAGTATATATTCGAATTCAAGTTACAGATATATTCGAACTGAGGTCGCACATGAATATATGCAAATATTGAAGACGTTAAGTCTATGTTACGATGAACTTAGTCAGAAGAATACCCAGAAGAAAAGGAAAAATAATCAATCATCGAATATATTATAATCGACATTATGTTTCATACACCAATTAACACATTTGCGCAAGTTGTTTTTTATGAGGTTGTTGATTTTTTCTTGTTTATGTTTGTTCTCAATTAATGAGACGGTATAGTGTATATTTTCGCTTTGCTGTTGTCCAAATATAGCGTTCAATTCTTCCAACTTGTTCAAAAAGTACGCATTAATCGGTATAGACAAGAATCTATGTATGTGTAGGCCTTCTTTTTTGGTGGTCATCTTTTCAAATGCTCTGCATAAGAAAGGTAAAAATACTTGATTATTTGGAAAAATAAATCCTTTACATACAACATATTTCTCTGAATTCGCATATCTACTTGTATGTGGTTTCACGATACTCACTCTTTCATAGAAAGACGATAATATATACAACAAATCGACTGTATGATGCATGAATGAATCGAATATCTTCAATATGAAACACCCTCCTTGTTTTTGCATAACCAACGCGAAGGCCATTTGAGCAAACAATAAGTTCGCAATATGACTTTCTTGATTATTGAAATCACTTGAAAAATCAAAACCGCCGTCTCCGGTTATTAAATCCATACAAGATGCGTAATTCGTAGCACAATACATAAAATTAGTCATAGATAAAATATTACCGGTACCATCTTCGCCATTTTCAATAACTACATTTTTATTTTGGTTCAGGAAGTTTCTTGTTTTTTTCCATGCGGGGATGTTCGGGTCGTGCTTGTCATCCAAGATAGTCATTCCAATATATTTGTCATATTTACATTTGCGCTGTTTACACAACGCTTCAATAAATCCGCCAGGTCCTTCTGCTAGATGGAAACTTCGAATGGGTTTGGAACTTACTTCTAATTTGAATATCTTCATAATTTCAATCATTTTGAAATAAGACCTGGACAATGGATTACATGTTGCTACGTATTTATTTTTATGAGGGATATTGGTATGTATGTATTCATACGGGTTCGTATATTTTTTGAATATATCCCAGTCTTTTTCAATCAACCCAATATGTTTTTTTATTTCATATAAATAATCGCTTTGGGAGGGCGATATAATAGATCTGGGCTGTTCATTTGTTTCAATGTAATCAATATATTTGTAAGTAAAAAAATTATTTCTTGGCAACTGATAATATGTCATCAATGAAATAATTATTCTCGCTAATAATACAGAGTAATTATTTTTATATTGTTTCATTATGGCTTATTTTTTTCTATAACAACTTTCTTTTTATTCTTTCTGATTTTTTTTGGTTGAACAGTTGTTTTGGGTTCATCCATATCTGTTTTTTCTTTGGTTTCAAGTTCCTCGATTTGCGTATGAATCATTTCAGTATCTACTTTTGCTTTATTCGTCATATTTACATTTCTAACTTTCTTGAATACAAAATAACTATTCATAAACGATATACGTTTTTCTTCGGAAGTCATAAACAGTGCTTGTCCAACATCATTCTTCATGTGAGGGTTTCGTCCAATATCATCTTCCATTTGTTTAAATAAATC
>Ga0181553_10002330_pt1 | contig 16827 bp, 19 predicted proteins | sample 011ome_17_FD_133753 | JGI IMG/M metagenome (GOLD analysis project Ga0181553, IMG submission 133753) | Coastal salt marsh microbial communities from the Groves Creek Marsh, Skidaway Island, Georgia - 011502XT metaG (megahit assembly) | ecosystem: Environmental > Aquatic > Marine > Intertidal...
CATTTGTTCTTTACTAAATGATCCTAATTGTGATGATCCATTAGTTCCCGATATTGCAAAAGAGTGTAAAAATAATTATGAATTATATTGTAAAAATGCTAAAGAATGGACACAGTTTTATGCGCTAAATAATTATTAAATTAATTACATGAAATCTTCCAATAAATCTTCTAGACTCATTTTCTTTTTTTCTTTTTTTTCAATATGATCAGGTATTAAAGGGCATTTTGAATAAATTGTATCGTAACTTTTCGATGAAATAATATGCTTTTCTTTTACTAATTTTGGTGTACACTCTACATTAATAATTTCATCAACACAATTTTCATTGACAGCATGATTACCAAATAGCCACCAATCATTATATGTTTTATTTTTAAATTCTTCATTTGTTATTCCTATTTTAGTAGCTTGCATCATTACTAAATTTTGTTCTATTTGATTAATAAAATCGATATAACTTTCAATTTTTGCTTTTTCACTTTGGATACCAAAAGAAATTTGGTGCTGCATAATTTTTCCAAAAGGTAATAGAAAGCGTCGATTACATGATTGTAATATTGCAAAACCCATGCTATAGGCTTTTTCCACTATACATGACATATTATTTTTTTGTACTTCGCTAATAATTTTATTGCCATCTTCTACAGAACCCCCATTTGTATCCAAGAAAACAAACGCACTTTTTTTATTTTCTAAGGAATGTAAATCTTGTAAAAATTTGTTAGTAGTCTCTTTATTTATGGTACCTTTTAATAAAATCATGTTTGTTGTATTGAGTTTTAGAATCGGTAATGTTAAAGAAGCATGAATATAATGGGTATTAGGTGTAATAAAGAGTAGTAAAAATATGAAAAAATATAATAAAGTAAACATCTATATTCTTTAAGTGACATAAAAAATAATAGCAAAAAATAATAGCAAAAAATAAAAATAAAAACAAAAAGTTAAATAAAATAGAAAAAATGAATTTTAATTTTTAAACGCTCTATATTAGATTTTTTATTATAAATACAATTTTATTATTTGCCTGCTACTAGTATAATATTCAAGATGGATATAGATAAAATGCAAGAAGAAGATCAAATATCTTGTATTGTTTGTGGTATTCAAGAAAATTTAGAACAATGTGAAGAATGTCAACAATTTGTTTGTAATAAAGAGCAATGTTTGGATCCATCATGCTTATCTATAGATAATTGGAATTGTTGTTTCCATTGTTATCAAGAAAAACTGATGCATGAATTTGAAAATCAAATGGATGAAGCAGATATCGATCAATGTATATATTGTGGAAACATTAATTATAATGAACATAAATGTAATTGTTACTCCTATCAATTAAAGGATTATAATGAAAATCATATGATGAATCCTATAGATATTTCACCAGTCAATTTATGCTATTATGAAGATCAACTTGCTAATTCCTTTACTAATATTCATTTATCATCTAATTCTTAAATAATTACAAGAAGAAATTTATTTAATAAATCTATTCTTAAATATACTAAAAAAAATGATAAATCTAATTAAAAATATATCTTTTATAATAATGGAAGTTAATATATTTGATAAAATATATCAAATAATGCACACATATGAAAATTTATTGAAAGAAAAAAATACTTCATCAAACAATTCTTTTGATGTTCAGAATGATCAATTTTTTCAATTTATTTTTCAAAATATTCATTTAACCAAGAATTCAACATCTTTTCATTCTTCATCGACTCAGTTTCAAAATAAAACGTATTCTGAACAAAATGAAAAAATATATTGTAACCAATCCCAAAAATCTTCACAGGAACAATTATCAATTCCAAAAAAAAATACTGTAGATAACAATTCAAAAAATAATTTAGAAAAAGATAGTAGAAAAGAAGAAAAGAATCAGGAAAATAAGAAAAAAACAAGTCATAAAAACAAAGAAGATAATAAACAAAATATTCCATCTTCATCAGATAATAATGATTATTTTTCGGATAAAACAACTGGAATAGAAAATAATATAAATAAAGATGGTGCAGATTCAAAAGTAAAGAAATATATGAAAATATGTTATAAAAAAATTATATTACATTGTCATCCTGATAAAACTAAAAAAAATAAAGACCTTTATCAAGAATATTTTATTAAAAGTCAGGAATATTATGAAAATAATTTCTTAATTGGACAACTTTACTTATTTTATCTTTTACAATTAAAACCACCTTTATTAAATTCTATTATTGTGAATCATATTATAATTGAAATTCGTCATATTCAAGAAAAAATAAATGAAATAAAATAATAATTGTTATAGATTATTTATTTTTATTGGAATAAATTAGATAAAAATAAAATAAATGCTTTGAAAAATAAAAATAAATATGTAAAATTAGTGTTCTTTATTTTTGATATAGTATTCTTTATATAAATCGATAATAAAATAAAAATATATTTGATAAACAAATGAGATATGATTATGTACTCAAAATTATTCTTGTAGGAGATTCTAATACAGGAAAATCTTTTTTTTTTAATAAATTAGCTGAAAGACCAACAGATAACCTTTCTTCAACAGTAGGTGTAGATTTTTCGATTGTTTATCAAACTGTATATGATAAAGAATTTCGTATTAATTTATGGGATACAGCAGGACAAGAACGTTTTCATTGTATTGTAGATAGTTATTTTCGAAATATTAATGGATTTATTTTATTTTTTGATGTAAATGAACCAAGTTCATTTTATGCACTACAACGATGGATATATAAGATTGATGAACAAAACAAGTGTAATCATGACCATCCAATGGTTTTAATTGGAAATAAAAATGATTTACCTCATAAAGTAGATCAAAATGATATTATTGCGTTCACGGAAAAATATAATTTAGTGTATGTAGAAATGTCTTTGAAAAAAAATAGTGTTAATATCAATGATATTTTGGAAATATTAATAAGTAGAATTTATAAAACATTAATTACTCCTGATGGAAAATTTTTTTGTTCTAATATAAAAAGTTATGAAGATTATCATCATATTCGTAAAAAACAATCCTTATCAAATCAGCCTATATCTTTACATAAGGCTGAAGGAAAAAAATCTGATAAAAATTGGATGATGTCTATGCAGAAATATTTTTGTTTTTTATAAATTTAATTTTTATTATAAACGATTATATTTATTTTTTATCTGTTTAACATATATATACATTTTATATACAATGAATAACAATAATAGTTGTGTAGAAAATGCTAAATTATGGCATACATTATTAAAAATGCGCCGAGCAAATAATAATAAAAGCATTGTTTTAACAAGTGAGCAAAGAAGTACCCTATGTAATTTTGTAAATGGAAAACCATTTAATAAAAAAATATTACGTTCTATTTTTCAAAAGTAAATTTAAATTTTTAAATTTTATGATATAAAGTTTTTTTTATATACAAATATTATGAGTGATTCTAATCATAATAACAATGATAATAACCATGATAATCCTGATCTAGAAACATCAGATCAGGAAAATTCTCATTTGAATAACGATGAATCTGTTGAAAATTCATCTTCCAATTTAACTGAAAATACGACAACATTTTATTTTCAACCTGGGCAAAGTGATCAGGATATGGTGAATCAAATTACAGATTTTATAAATAGTTTTTCTAATATACAACAAACAGGAAGCACAACTAGTACAACGAATTCATCTAGTTCATCTAATGTAATTCCTCATGAACAATTATCCCAAGCAATAGAGAATATGAATCATATTTCCTCAAATCAAAATAATGAAAATAATTCACAAGATTCTGAAAATGTGCAGATGATGTTTGAAATAGAATTTATAATGGATCCTAATGGAATGGGACAAGAAGAAGAATCACATCCTCATTTTGAAAATTGTCAACAAATTAATGATCTTTTAGGAAAACCCATGTATATAAAAAAAGATGATGAATTAATTGATACTGATTGTAATATTTGTATGGATCATTTTGTATATAGACAATATAAACGTACACTACCTAAGTGTAATCATACATTTCATAAAAAATGTATTGATAGTTGGTTAAAGAAAAATAGTTCTTGTCCTATTTGTCGCCAAGAATACTTACCTCCTCAAGATTGAAGTTTAAGTTGTTCCAATAATTGACTGATTTGTTTTTTTGCATTTTTTTTCTGCTTAGCATCATTTGTCATTTTGGATGCCATCATATCAATTGCTTTTTTAATTTCTTCAGGAGGAGCATTATGAATATTTGCAAATAATGGATTTTGTTTGAGAGCTTCTAATTGAGGATTATGACTTTTTTGATTATATTTACCATTTCTTTTATTTCGAAGTTCTTCTTTTTTAGCATGTAATCGTTGTTTTACACGCTCAATATTTTCTTGTCTTTGTTTTTCTTTTTCTTCAGTAGAAAGCTCTTGAACAACGTCATCTTTTTTTTCTTCATCTTCAATGGAACTATATTTATTAGATTCATTTGAAACTTCCAATTGCTTTTGATTTATTTTTTTTTTCATTGTTTATGAATATTATAAAGTATTATAGTAATAATTTTTTATATATAATATTAAATATATATAATATTTTAATATATATAATATTTAATAATATATATATTATTAATATATGCATACTTGGGGATTAGGTATTGAACATGAAATGCGAGTTCGCTTTCAACATAATATTAATATTTTAGATATAAAACAACATTATATCCGAGAAATAACAAAAAAATTTAAGTACATTCCTAATTATTTATTTATTAATTCTAATCTATTATATAATTATTATCGAAAATACTGTAATTATATTGTAGAAGATTATTATAAAAAACATTATAATGCACACCAAGAATTAAAATCAAATAAAAAAAGTAAAGCTCATGATCAAAATTCTATTTATCAAATTTATCATAAAATTAGTATAGATACAGATCCAATTACTTATATTCAATATTGTGCTGTTAATAATTTAAATTATCCATTAGAACATGCTATCTATTTTAATCCTTATTCTGAAAAATGGATGGAATTTTTTTACCAATATATTATTTTTTATAGCAAAAGATTTTTTTTTTCTTCTAAAAATTTTCATATAATTGATAATAATGAGAATGAAAGATATTTAACTATTCTGAGTTATGAAATTATTCCCGAAATGAATTTATTAGTTAAGAAAAATGTGATTGAAATAAATGAAAAGTTAAAAAAAGGAGACTATGAAAAAAATTTTAAAAATGTATTGGAATCTTTTATCAAAAAATATCAGCTTAACTCCTTTCAAATACAAAATAATGATTATTATCGATTAAAAAAAAATAAACAGGATTCATCTATTTTTACTTTAGCGAAGTTAGAATCTAAGATTAAAAAAAACATTCATATACCAAGTACCCAAGAAATTGAGGATCTATTGATGAAAATTATAGAAATGTATCCTTATGAAAAGGAATTAGCTTATTCAAAATTACATAAAAATAATGATCAAGATAAAAAGAGTGCGCAAGAAAAAAATAATGATAAAAATAATCAACAATATAACAATGAAAAAAATAAAAAAAAATTTTTAAAAATATATGAAAAGAATATTGATTTAATTCATTTTATAATTACACTATATAAATTAGATATTCCAGAGACTGATTATTCTTCTCAAGTTGCTGCTCTTGAATTTAAGACATATGATTATCAAAATAATAATTATAAAAAACAATTAGATGATTTGATTTCCATTGAATCTTTATTTTTTACAATTATTAATATTGTTCCAGAATTGCTACCATTTATTGATGTATTTGGTAAAATTGAATATCATCAAACAGGAAGCTTAGAAAATACGATTACCTTAAATAAATTAGAAGGCGAAGATATGTTTCAACAAATTGATAAAGATTATGCGGGAAGTTTTCACGTTTGGATAACGATTCCATATGAATCATCAACAAGTCCAGAAGATTTTGCGTATCAGCATTCATGCTTAGGCAATCGTCTGCAGTTATTGGAGCCTATTTTTTCTTCTTATTTTACCAGTCCAGATATTCAATCTATTGGAAATGGATTAACACATTCACGAACAAGTTTACGTCAATTTTTAAATGCATATGCGGGATATGGAACTTCAGATGTTAGTTATTTAAATGGAATTGAAAAAGAAAAGGTAGAAATTTATTATTTATCGAAAGAAGATGTGTTTCGAAATAAATATATTAGTCTTTATGACTGGGTACCTGTAATTGATAGTCATAATAAAAAAATAATGAAAAATTATGATGGTTTAAATACAAGGGCAGGTACAGTTCAATTTTACCAGAAATATTTTGAAAGTTACGGAACACAATTTTCTTTAAAAAATAATAAACATAAGAATATAGAAATTGATAATTATTTATTAAAATTATTTCAAAATACCAATATTTCACCAGAAAATGATATTGGCATTCCTTTAGGTGCTGATATTCGCACATTAGAGTTTAATAGAATTTTTCACCCTGAACTCGATGAAAATTACAAAAAAATAATTATACTTGAAAAGAATACATTTGTACAGTATTATTTCGATAAAAAGAATCAAAAAATTGTAAGTAATCCTAAATTTAAAGAAAAAGAATACAAACAATTGCTTAAAAATGGTCGCGTTGGCATTGAATTCCGCATTTTTGACCATCAACCTACAGCAAATTTAATTCAATTTTTAGCATTATGTGCACAACTAGTCGTTTATTCGATGAATCATTTTCAAAAATTAGAAACTAATGATATTTTTATATATAAACAATTATGGCACAATGAAATGGTTCAATCAATGATTCAAGGATTTGAATATAAATTAAGTAAAGCTTATACTTTAATGATTGAGAAAGAATTTAAAATTCAGTTAGATAAAAAAAACAAAACTGAACTTAATGGAGTTCAATTTTTTGAAATGTTTTATGATAAAATGAATCATAAATTCATGAATTCTAAAAAATATAAGAGCATTTATACAAAATTATATGTTCCTAGGAATGATATATTCTTTGAAAACTTTAATCAAAAAGTATGGACTTATAATTTTTATTTATATTTACAAAATCATCCAAAAATATTAAATCAATTATTATCCGTTATTTATTCTACTTCTAATAAAAAAGAAAAAAAGAAAGAAATACTTTCATTATTAGGAGATTCATTTTCTTATAATTTAAGTAAAATTATGACGATTATGGAGTAATTATTATTTATAAAAAATATAATTAATAATAAATGTACAATTAAAAATTACCTGATTCATTCAGTGCTGAGTCTAATTGTTCATAATCTTTGATATGCGTTTTTATTTGAAAAGTATATGTAATTTGATGTTTGTCTTGTATTAAAAATAAATCATCATTTGAGAAAATATTATTTTGAATAAATTTTGGTAATTGAGCATGAGGATATTCAATTTCAATTTCAATTTTTGTAGTATTATTTTCTTGACTAAATTTGGATGAATAAACATTATATCCGTAAATTGAAAATAGAGAATTTTTATTTTCATTGGAAGCACCACTTCCATTTGGTTTGGCGATTCCAATTTTGATATTATCATAATCACTAGGATTATAGACGGGAAATTTTTCAAAATATTCTAAATCAATACTCCATTGATTTATTTTCTTGATTTTTAAATAATAACTATTGTTATTTTCCATAAATAATATATAATAGTCCATATTTTTAGAACTATAAATATCAAAATTTTCAAATAAATTTTTAAAATTTATTTTTGTTACTTTCTTCTTTTTCTTAGAAGTTCCTTTTTCTTCGGTATAATTACATTTTAATGTAATGATTTCATTTATTTTATCATAATTAAGACTATCAATTGATACAACATTTTCAAAAAATACGCATTGATCATTATTTGGAACTTTACTATAAAAATAAAGTAGATCACCTTCTGCTATTGGATTTAAACTTAATTTACATTGACATGAACAAACATTATTTATTTTTTGACAAGTACATATATTATAATAATAATTACAATAATCGGTATATTCTTGATTTGTTAGAATTAATTCAAATTTCGTCATTTTATAAGATCCACATAAATTGGTATGAGAAATACCTTCTGAAAATTGATTCAAGTATAACTTATCAATACCAAAATTATATAGACGTCCATTTTTATTATTTAAGCTTAAGGTCATTTTATCTAATTTTCCATGAGTGACTGGGCTATATTTAAAATATTGATCTTCTACAATTAAAGAAGTGAAATGTTGATTAAAAGAAGTTGTTTGAACAATACTATCATCTAAATTTAATTTAGCAAAGCAATTACGAAATAATGTATTTCCACCACCTTGATAAGGTCCGCGTACTTCAGGAATATCAAGCAATAAATAATTATCCCGAAAAATATTTAATGTATTGTAAATTTTATCATTTTCTGTTTTAAAATAATATTCAAAAGAAAAAGTGGGAACAATAATAGATTTTAATTCAATAGATGTAATATTATCATAAATTTCACCTATATTATTCTCATTATTATCACCAATTACAACATTCTTTTCGCGTATTATTAAAGTACCATTTTTATCTATGTAATTTTTAAATAAATAATTATTGCTATTTGGAGAAAATTTAAATTGAAATTGATTACTATGTGGATATATTTCAAAGTTACGGAATCTAGAATTTACGACAATATTATATGATTTTTCCGTTAATTTAAATTTAGGTTCTTTTAACATAACATTTGATAAACTATGGGTTACTGAACTAAAATCTTTTCCATCATCTTGTTGTGGAGGTGGAAGTACTATATCCTCATTATTAGGTTTATGAATTTCAACATCATTGCGATTAAAACTAGGAATATTTTCGATGTTTGCATTCATTGTATTGGTAATAATCTCTTCTTGATCCTGATTAAATAATTGACTAATGGGCGTTGTTCTATTATTCTCATGTGATAATGTTTCTTGCATTTCTAAATGTTCAATTTTTTTATTTTGATTCGATTGTTTTTTTTCAAAATCATCCATGCTCATAAGTTGTTGATTATAAGTGCCTAATAAATCATTATATAAATCTACAGTATTTGATCCATCATCTTGTTTGTTTTCATCTTCAAACTTAATTTCTTTTTGTTTGGGATATATTGCTTCTCGTTCGGTTTGTATTTTTTCAAATTGATTACCAACATTAATTCTTTGTTCGTCTCCTGGCTTAGGATAATCAATCACACTTGGTGCGTCATAAGATTTTATAATTTCGCGATCAAATTGATTATCTGTAGATCGATTCATTTCAGCTAATACTGCCCCTTTATTAGTAGAAGGATGTAGAATTTGTGTTGGGTCTTGACTATCTTGAATTTTTTGATTATTATTATTTTTTATATTAATATTATTATTTTTTGTATTAATATTATTTTTATTATTTATTATATAATGTTGAATCTCTGGATAAGATAAGTCATAAACTTTTTGATTCATTAATACTAAATATTCTTGATCACTTAAACCTTTAGGTGTAGTTTGCGATACTTTACTTTTTACAAAAGATATATTTTTTAAAATAATATTTTTATGATCTTGATTAATACTAGATCGAAATTCTTTCTGTAAATCATCGTTTACAATATTTTGAATAATATTGATATTTTGATTAGAACTAAAAAAAGAATAAATCATTATATGATATATTTGTATTATATTTTTATATTATTTATTTATAATAAACAATATTTATATACACATTAAAAAAGTACCTTATTAGTGATAAAAATTCGTAATAAAATTAATTAATTCTAATACTGCATAAGTAAATAAGAAAATACGTGTATTTCCTTCAATTTCAATAGAACGATGACTTTTTGGATAAAATAAAACTAACATCAAAATAAGTAATAAAATACGAAAAATACTATTAATAAATTGTTTTATTTCATATAATTTTTCTACATTTTCTAAATGTTTCATTTTTGATCGAAAATAAAAAAATAGAAAAATAAAGTAAATAATTTTCATAACTAAAATAAGATACAAATATAAATTATACAAAGTGGAATGTTGCATTCTTATATGTATATATATTGAGTATAAAATAAAATAAATATTTTATAATCATAAAATAAATCATAAAAATGAGAAGAAAATATGGATAAATTAAATTATTCTTTATTCTCTGAAAATGAAGAAAATAAATCTTTAAAGTTATTTTTTTCTAATAGTGACTCCATTAATTTATCCTGAAATAAAGACTGTATATGATCATATTGATTTGAAAATATTTGATTTCCGTACGAACTAAAACTTCGTAATTTAGTAATACTCTTAGAAATAAATGTCATAAAAATAATTAAAAAACCTAGAAAGATACCAATATATTTAAAACCTTGATTTCCAAAATCAATAATGTATTCATCATTTGTAAAAATTTCTGCATCATGTAGATTATTAATATATTTTTTAGGAAGATATGTTTCTTCTTTCTTTGCTTTATCTTCCTTATTTTCTTTATCTTTCTTTTCGTTCTTTTTTTCTTCTTTTTCTTCTTTTTCTTCTTTTTCTTCCTTTTCTTTTTCATTTTTAATAATCTCCAAATAAGAAAGCAAACATGGTACTTTATCATTAGAAGATAATTCTTCGTTATTTTCAGTTAATTTTTTCTGAATAGTATGTAATTCTTCTTTTGTAAAAGTAATAAGTGTATTTTTATTCTTTTTTTGCTCATAATTAATTAAAAAATCTTGAAATACTAATTTAAGTAAAGTTTTATATTTCTTAAATTCTTCCTGAACACTGTAATGGCATAATTTAATGATTAATGAATCATTCCAAAACGAATACTGTGTATTCATGATTTCTTTTATTTTAGATTGAATAAAGATATTTTGTAGTTTCATAATTTCTATTTATTATTAAATAATATAAAAATATAAAAATTAAAATTTAGGAGAAATAAATAAAAAAAATTTATTTAAACACAAAAGAATAAATAGTTACTATATATAAGAATATGAGTAATTTTTCAGATTTTCCCAATGGTATTTCTCAAAGAATGCAGCAATCTTCTTTGGATTATAATCCATTAATTATAAAACCTCCACAACGTAATAAAACTCATGGAACGATTACAAAGCATTTAGTGATTGATAGTCGTGATCGTGATTATTTAAAATATCCAAGTTCCAGTAGATACCGTATCGAAGTGACGGAAGATTTAAGAGATGTCACTTCTATTGAGTTATCACTTGGTCAAATACCAAATACGTATTATAATATTGCAGAAAATAATAATATGTTTTATATTAGTGACGAAAATGATAATGTTTTCGGAATTAAGATTGATGAAGGACAATACACAAATAATTTATTGATTGAAACTTTGAATGGAAAGTATGGTAATTTATTTAGTGATTTTGGATCAAAATTAAACTTTAATCGCAATCCGATTAATTTAACATTGCGTATGCAGAGTGATACTTATTTTGGTTATAATTTAAATTATGAAAGAAATAATAATTGTTCATCTCCTGGTCTTAACTATGATATCCAATATACAGCTGGACAAAGACCATGCGCTTTTAATAGTATTGATACCACTATAGGATTTTTAAATAAAACATACCATGCTGAAAAAATAAATTTAAAAAATATTAAAGTAAATGCAGGTGAAATTACCACTTTAAGTAAATTAAGTGAAAGTGACTATAATTTATATAAAATGGATATTGAACAAAATGACGTAGATTTTAAAAAAATATTTGTAATTGGTGATTACTTTATTTTAAGTGATGGGACTACCATATATAAATGCCGCATTTATGATATTCAGAATTTTAATACTATTATTTTTGAAACATTCGATAATACACAAGATCCGACAGTTTTAAGTGGTACTATATTTGAACCAATTTATATAGTTAATAGTCCAAATATCTTTCAATTAAATACAAAGCCTTATGTTATTTTAAAAATTGGAGAAGCAAAATTATTGAATTCCATTAATGCTTCAAATAATTGTTATACCATTATACCATTAAGCTATACGGCAGATTCTATTGTGAATCAATCTACTACTCCTGTACATGGTGTGATTAAATATTTTAATCCACCCTTGGGAAAATTATTTTACATGGATATTGAATTTTTAAATTATGATGGGTCATTATTTAATTTCCGTGGTCAAGAAAATATGCTATTATTCATTATAAGTATGTTAAATCAACCAGGAAAATATAATAATTATGTGGATACAAATTAATTATTAAAATTTCTAATGGTGTAAAAATGGATAATAGAAAAAGAAGAGTAAAAGAAGAGTAAATTTTTTTCTTCGGATATATATGAATTTAAAATTATTTATATATTTTAAAATATGGGTATCCAATTTAATACTGACTATTGGCCAATAGTTCAATTTAGCTTGGTAGAAGAAGTAAATGATGAAAATTTTGAGCAATATAAAGTTAATTTTTTGAATTTACTTTTACGATGTAAAAAAAATAAAGAAAAAATACTCCTTGTTTGTGATCTGGAAAATGATGTTGCTATTCCGATGAAATATGTGTTTAAATTAGCTTTATTTAATAAAAAAATTTTTAAATTTAATAAACTATATTTACAAGGAGTTTGTGTATTAAGTACAAGTAAAACATTCAAAAATATTTTCAAAATTTATCTATCTTTGATTACTCCTTCTTCTCCTTATAAATTATGTTCTTCCTATACTAAAATAAATAGTTATATTCAAAAAGAATTTCAAATTAATTTTGATACTTCGGTATTTAGTAAAGATTTTTTAAATAAAACAAATATTATAAGAAATAATAGTAAGCAGCAGAAAAATATTAAGGAAAAATTGTTATGTCAAAATGGAGAAGATTCTGAATTAAGTGAATATAGTGATAATTTAGATGAAATAGATAGCAATGATAGTTCTGAAGATTTTCATCAAAAATTAAATGAAGTTAAAAAAGATAATCAAATGTATATGAACGAAAATGAATCTTCTTCCAAATCTGAATTATATGATTTATTAAGTAAAGAAGAAGAACCGTTAATGTTAAATCTTAAAATTGATGATGTCAATAATCAAGAATATAAAAATAATATAAATAGCAAAAATGATAAAAATAGCAAAAAAAAATCTTATAAAGTACCAATAACGACTTCTTCGCTAATTGCTTAAATTTAATTAAATCTTATTTTTTAATTTATTTTTATGTCTATTATTATTAGAATGAATATACATAGAAATTCAACAAGTGTAAATATTGCCGGAATTATATTTTTTATTATTATTTTAGTTGTTATTTTTATTGTTGTTTATTTAATTATTAATAAATCTAACATGATTGTTAAAGAAAAAGGTCTCAAACAATATGATTATCCTTATCCAAAGTCATTTGTGAGCAATTATTTAAAAAAATGTCCATTAGGGTGTGTACGTGGCGTTTGTCGTCGTATGAACAATGGCGAAGGAGGTTGTAAGTATGATTATCAGTGCAGTTACTGTACTGATCGTAAAACAAAGCGTTTTTTTGTAGATTTTGGTAATCGAAATGAAATTATTCCCGTTTATGAAGAACAAAAAAAATTACTTCCTAAGCAATCCAATACATTAAATGATCAAATAAAAGAAAATAATGAATACATTCATGAATTAAATGAGGAAATTGAATATAGAAATAGTCAATAATTCTAAAAAAAATGATTATAAAATAAGAAAAGTACTATTATAATAATTTATATCATAAAAGTAAAAAATTAGCCTATTTTTAACATTTCACACAGATCAATCATGTCGAGTCAATTATTATTTATTTTTAAAAATAAATATCATCAATCAGATGACTTAATATCCATGGAATCCTCATCTTCCAATATAAAATTAAAGTGCACATGTCAAGGTAAACCTTGTTATCATATTACTTATTTAATACAAAAATTAAGAAATGATTTTTATTGTCAATTAGATCAAAAATCACAAGAAGAAGAGAATGCGTCTATTTATTTAGTTCCTGTTGATAGTTCCAATATTTTATTCTTAGATTTTGAAGATAAACATAGGAATAAATTGTGTAGAATTTATATTCGATTACAATATAATTCTTTTTATTTTGGATGTAATTGTAGTCCAACAGAATGTGAAAATTTTACTCATCATTGCGAACATTTAAAATCGTTAATTGATTATATATATCATTTTTATGATCCTATTCACAATACATTAAAGTTAGATTCAAGCAACCCATTTATTTCACAAGAAAAAAATGAACCAGACTTAAATGAATTACTATTTAGTATGAATGAATTAGCTATTTAAATTTAACCATTTTTGATAGCATATAGATAACATCAGGATTTATCTGATTATGTTTCAACTTTTTTAATGTATCTATATAAGTACATAATTCAGTATATCCACCAACAGGAATTTGTTGCGTTTTAGAAACTTGGATGAATATTTGGGGAAAGGTATTCATCTTATTTTTCTTCTTGAGTTGTTGTTTTATTTTTTCATCTTGTGGGACACGTATAATGTTGGACTTTATTTTCAAACCTTGAATTAATTTTTCTGCTTCATTGCTGTACATGCATTGATCTAGTATATATGCAATAATCATACTTTTTATAATATATAACTAAATAATATAATTATATCTACTATATAATTTATCTTTTTAATTTATCTTCTTAATTTATTTCCTATATTTCTATAAAAAATATAAAAAATGATTTTTCTTTGATCGAACTTAAATATATATAACAACATAATTATATATTTATCTATACACCTATATCATAACATAAATTGAAATAATAATATGTCTTCTTATTTATTAATTGATGGAAGTTACTTCATATTTTATCGTATTTTTGCATTAACAATATGGTGGAAAAATGCGAAACCTGATATTGAATTAAAAGAACCTTTTCATAATCCTGAATTTGTGGACAAATTTCGTTCTACATTTTCATCAAAAATTAAGGAAATGATTAAAAAATTAAATATTACAAATTTACAAAAAATCATGGTTGGAAAAGATTGTTTTCAACATGATATTTGGAGAAAACAACTTTATCCTCAATATAAAGATGGACGAAATGAAGCTAAGAATATTGAAAATAATGTAGGAGATTTCTTTAAACTTGTATATGAAGAAGATTTATTTAAACAAGCTGGTGTAGATTCTATTTTATATTACCCTACATTAGAAGCAGATGATTGTATAGCCTTAACTACTAACTATTTATTAAAATACATGGAACCATTTCCTCAAATATATATCATCACGAGTGATCATGATTATCTTCAATTAATGCACAAAAATGTTCATATATACGATTGTAAATATAAATTATTAAAAGATTCTAAAAAATCATTTGATACTCCACAGAAGAATTTATTTTTCAAAATAGTTGGAGGTGATAAAAGTGATAATATAAAGTCTCTTTTTAAAAAGTGTGGTCCTAAAACGATTGAAAAATGCTATAGCGATGAAAAGTTTTTTCAGGAAAAATTAGAAAAAGAAGAAGGTGCAAAAGAGCGTTATACTTTAAATCAAACATTAATTGATTTTCAGCAGATTCCAAATGATTTATCTTGTGGATTTCGAGATAATCTAGTATCTTTACTTGAATCTTAGTAAATAATTTTTTTATTTAAAAATTTATATTAACCAATTTTATAAAATAATATCTAAACAAAAAATATAGAATGCGTATTATTCCATTGATTCGACCCATTGGAACAGATACATTTTTCAGCTCGTTTATTTTAAACTCATTATGCTTGGCAATTACATCTACTGTAGCGGTAGAAATGAAGGGTTTTCTTAATGAAAAAAAGGGATATATTTATACTTATCTAAATAGTATCATACCAGGTAAAGATTTATCTGAAGGACAGAAGTTAATTATTACCTTTGTAACTGCTTTCATTTCCGCATTTTTGGTATATAATTTATTTTATTTATTATTTGGATTTGGTACTGGAATGCTTGGTACACCGGCAAATAAATTCAAGAATCATACATATATTAAGTAGGATGATCAACATTATTTTATATGATAATAAATTATTTCTATTATCATAAATTTATTTTTATTCTATTTTATTATTATTTTATTTCTTGAAACAAGAGAAGCATTCTTTTAATTTATCAAATAAATTCACTTTTAAATCTAAATTAGTTCGAAGTAAATCAACACAAAGTTCAATTAATAAATCAATATTTTCTTTATTATCTACCTTAATATGATCATATTCAATCAATATCAAGATAATGTGTTTTATAAATAAAAGGCTATCTTCTAAGGTTACTTTTTTTAATTGGGTATTCGTTTTTAATAATGTTTTGTAAGAATCTTTCACAATTGTAATAATATAAGGAATATCTTTAGTATCAATTACTTTATCTTCTAAAATAGCGCCTAGACTTTTACTAATTTCTTGAAATAAATCAGGACACGTTTCAAGTAACTTTTTCATAAAGGAAATTTCGGAATCAGTAATTTTTACTTTTACTTTAAGAGCTTCAATTTTTTCATCTGTATCTAAAAGTGCACTGATAATTTTCACTAAGTCAACAAGATCAGTTTTTTCTTGAGAATCATTTTTAGATTCTTCAGAAATTAATTCCGAAGATTCTTCAGCTTTCTCGGTTACTTTCATTTCGATTTCTTCTACTTTACTAGAAGTTTCTTTTGGTGAATCATTTTTAGATTCTTCAGAAATTAATGGAGAAGATTCTTCTGCTTTTTCATTTATTTTTACTTTGACTTCTTCAGTTGTAATAGGAGTTTCTTTTTTTTGTTCTGCCATATTTTTCTATATTACTAA
>Ga0181553_10002340_pt1 | contig 16788 bp, 10 predicted proteins | sample 011ome_17_FD_133753 | JGI IMG/M metagenome (GOLD analysis project Ga0181553, IMG submission 133753) | Coastal salt marsh microbial communities from the Groves Creek Marsh, Skidaway Island, Georgia - 011502XT metaG (megahit assembly) | ecosystem: Environmental > Aquatic > Marine > Intertidal...
AAGGCCGTTTCAACCATACGCACACCCGTAGCGACACCATCGGACTCAACAACTTCAATTGGCTGGCGATTAAACAGAAATTTAATACCTTCCTCGCGCGCATTTTGCACTTCTTTACGAGATCCCGGCATGTTTTGCTCGTCTCGACGATAAGCACAGATCACTTCTTTTGCACCTTGACGCACGGCGGTTCTGACGCAGTCCATTGCCGTATCACCGCCGCCTAGCACAACAACCTTCTTACCCTTCAAGTTAATGAAGGCAGAGCTGTCTTGTGGATAACCACGGTTGTTATTCACGTTTCCAATAAGGTAATCGAGCGCCTTGTGCACGCCCTGCGCTGATTCGCCAGGGAAGCCACCGTTCATGGCTTTGTAGGTGCCCATCCCCAAAAATACGGCATCGTAATCAGCTAAAAGTGTATCGAAGGTGATGTCCTTGCCCACCTCTGTATTCAGCTTGAATTCGATTCCCATTCCTTCGAACACTTCTCTACGCCGAACCATCACATCTTTCTCGAGCTTAAACTCGGGGATACCGAAAGTAAGAAGCCCACCAATCTCGGGATAACGGTCAAATACCACCGCTTTCACCCCTGCTCGAGTCAAAATATCGGCGCATCCCAGACCGGCTGGACCAGCGCCGATAATAGCGACTTTTTTACCAGTAGCGACCACGTCGGATAAATCAGGACGCCAGCCCATAGCCAGAGCCGTATCGGTGATGTATTTCTCGGTAGCACCAATGGTGACGGCGCCAAAGCCATCATTCAAAGTGCAAGCGCCTTCGCACAAACGATCTTGCGGGCAGACTCGCCCACACACCTCTGGCAGCGTATTCGTTTGGTGACTGAGTTCTGCGGCCTCAAAAAGCTGCCCCTCCGAGACCAACTTAAGCCAATTCGGAATGAAGTTGTGAACCGGGCACTTCCACTCGCAATAGGGATTACCGCAGGATAAACACCGATCAGCCTGATTCTCTACCTGACTCTCGGTAAATTGGTCATAGATCTCGACGTACTGTGTTTTTCGGTTAGCGATATCACGTTTATTCGGATCATTACGGCCAACGTCGATGAACTGAAAGTTGTTACTTGCACGACTGCCCATTACTCTGCCTCCAACTAATCCGTATCGCGCAGACGCGATAACAAAGTGCCTAAATCAGCGGCCTTCGGTTTAACCAACCAGAACTTGCCGATAAAGTCTTCGAAGTTTTCCAAGATGTGCGCGGCCCACTCGGACTGAGTCTCACGATGATGATCTTTCACGCGCTCCCGCAGATGGTGCCTGTAGGCTTCCATATACTCCGAGCTAATGCGGCAGATCTCGACCAACTCACTGTTGTAGCGATCGATGAAAGAGCGATCTTCATCTAAGACATAGGCAAACCCGCCCGTCATACCTGCGCCAAAATTAACACCTGCTTTACCCAAGACGATAACCGTACCACCTGTCATGTATTCACAGCAGTGGTCTCCAGCGCCTTCCACAATCGCATGCGCACCGCTATTTCGAACCGCGAAACGCTCTCCCGCCGTTCCTGAGGCGTACAGCTCGCCTCCCGTCGCTCCATACAGACAGGTGTTGCCGATTATGGCCGCGTCTTTGGCCGTGAACGCGCTGGCTTTAGGTGGATACAGTACAAGCTTTCCGCCCGCCATACCTTTACCGACATAGTCATTGGCATCACCTTCCAAATACATTTGCAAGCCACCGGCATTCCAAACACCAAAGCTCTGTCCAGCTGTTCCAGTAAGCGTAATCCTGAGCGGAGCGGACTCCATGCCCAGGTTGCCATGTCGCTTAGCAATTTCGCCGCTCAAACGCGCACCGATAGAGCGGTCACAGTTGCCAATGGTATAGCTCAATTCGCCACCTGAAGCGGACTCAATCATCGCTAGAGCATCACTGACCATACGCTCCGCAAGCTCGCCACGATCAAAGGGATCATTGGACGCAACCTTACAGAATTGAGGCTGATCAGCCGCTGCAGGATCCACATGGAGTATGGGCGCCAAATTCAAATGGTTTTGCTTTGATGTGGTGCCGGGCAAAATCTCCAGTAGATCGGTTCGCCCAATGAGATCTTCCAAACGAGCTACGCCTAGTTTAGCCAGCCACTCGCGGGTTTCCTCTGCTACCATAGTAAAGAAATTCACCACCATTTCGACCGTGCCGTTGAAGTGGTCATCGCGTAAACGGCTATCTTGCGTCGCAACACCCGTCGCACAGTTGTTCAAGTGGCAAATTCGCAAATACTTACAGCCCAAGGCAACCATGGGAGCGGTACCGAAGCCAAAGCTCTCGGCACCTAAAATTGCAGCCTTAATGACATCAAGGCCCGTTTTCATCCCGCCGTCTGCCTGCAAACGTACAGAGCCCCGCAGGCGATTACCTCGGAGAGTCTGCTGGACTTCGGCTAGGCCCAGCTCCCAAGGAGATCCCGCGTGGCGAATAGACGTAATCGGGCTTGCGGCCGTACCGCCATCGTAACCACTGATCGTAATCAAATCGGCGTAGGCTTTGGCAACACCGGCGGCGATAGTCCCTATTCCAGGCTCGGATACCAGCTTGACTGAAACCAATGCGTCAGGGTTGACTTGCTTCAAATCGAATATCAGCTGGGCTAAGTCTTCAATTGAGTAAATGTCGTGGTGTGGTGGTGGTGAAATCAATGTCACACCTGGCACAGAATAGCGCAGACGAGCAATTAAATCGTTTACTTTACCACCGGGCAGCTGGCCGCCCTCGCCGGGTTTCGCACCCTGAGCTACTTTTATCTGAAGTACCTCTGCGTTGACCAGATAGTGCGGTGTTACACCAAATCGACCGGATGCGATCTGTTTAATTTTCGAGCTTCGCTCTGTACCGTAACGCGCCGGATCTTCGCCACCTTCGCCCGAATTAGAGCGAGCGCCGATTCTGTTCATGGCCGCAGCGAGCGCCTCGTGTGCTTCGGGGCTCAACGCACCCAGAGACATCCCGGCGGAGTCAAAGCGGGGCAAAATTGACTCAATCGACTCGACTTGCTCCAAGCTCAAGGGATCGGCCGCTAGAACCGGTCTAAACAAGTCACGCAAAGCGGCTACCGGACGCTCGTTCACAAGCTGGCTGTAGCGTTTGTAAATCGCTCGGTCGCCCGTTGATACTGCTTGCTGCAAGGCAAGTACGACGTCTGGGTTGAATGCATGATATTCCTGCCCGTGAACATACTTCAGCAAACCACCCTGCACCAAAGGCTTTCGCGCAGTCCACGCTGATCGCGCCAACAAAACCTGATCTTGCTCTAGATCTTCGAAAGACGCGCCGCTGATACGGCTAGCAACGCCTCTGAAACAACGATCTACCACATCGGAAGCAATGCCCACTGCTTCGAATAATTGAGCACCTCGATAGGAGCTCACAGCCGAGATACCCATCTTCGACATGATTTTAAGCAAGCCTTTATTGATGCCTTTGCGGTAATTTTTGTAACAAATGCTTGGATCGCCCAGTATGTCGCCTTTCCGCAGAAGGTCATCTAAGACAGCATAGGCCAAATAAGGGTACACAGCGGTAGCACCGAAACCCAACAAACAGGCAATTTGATGCGAGTCGCGCGCACTTGCGGTTTCAATGACCAAGTTGGCATCACAGCGGAGACCCACCGATATCAGATGATGGTGCACTGCGCCCGTAGCAAGCATACTGTGGATTGGAAGACGGTCGGACGTGATATTACGGTCCGATATGATCATGATGGTCTTGCCGTCTCTTACTTCTTGTTCAACTCGATTGCATAAATCGTCTATAGCTTGAGCAAGGGTCTGCTCAGAGGGCTGATAGGTGGCGTCGATATCGGCGACCTCAAACCCTGCCCGATCTAAGTTTAACAGACGGTTAAACTTAGATTGTGATAGAACGGGCGAGCGCAGTATGATGCGACGCGCGTGCTCCGGGCCTTCCGTGAAAATATTTTGCTCACGCCCCAAATCCGTTTCAAGCGACATAACAATGGTTTCGCGCAAGGGATCAATAGGCGGGTTCGTAACCTGCGCAAATTTCTGCCGAAAATAGTCGTACAGACTGCGTGTTTGCTTGGATAAAACAGCCATAGGGGTATCGTCCCCCATAGAGCCGACGGCTTCGTTACCCGACTCCGCCAAGGGGCGGAAGACCTGTTCGCGCTCCTCGAACGTAACTTGAAACATCTTTTGATACGCGTCGAGCACAGCGACATCAATACCCGGATCAACCTCGCCAGCAAAGGTGCCTTCAATACGCTCCGAATTTTCGCGCAACCAGAGCTTGTAGGGCTTGCGTGTCTTGAGCCGATTATCAATATCCGCGGTGTGCAGTACCTCGCCAGTTTCGGTATCGACCATCAACATTTGACCGGGGCCAACACGACCTTTGGCAACGACATCTTCAGGCTTGTATGCGTAAGTGCCGACCTCCGAAGCAACCGTCAAAAACCCATCGCGCGTTTTGACCCAGCGTGCCGGTCGCAAACCATTGCGATCCAAAAGACAAACCGCATAACGCCCGTCCGTCAGAACGATACCAGCCGGACCATCCCAAGGCTCCATGTGCATTGAGTGGTATTCATAAAATGCTTTTAAGTCTGCATCCATTGATTCCAAGTTTTGCCAAGCCGGCGGAATCAACATTCTGAGCGCTCGCGGCATGTCGACACCGCCTGTAAGGAGCACTTCAAGCATGTTATCGAGACTTGAAGAATCGGAGCCGGTTCGATTTACCAAGGGTTGAATCGCGCTAATGTTGGGTAACTTTTCCGTTTCAAACAACGCGGAACGCGCTTCGGCCCAATTACGGTTACCCTCTATCGTATTGATCTCGCCATTGTGCGCGAGCAATCTAAAGGGTTGAGCAAGCGGCCACTTCGGTAAGGTGTTCGTGGAGAAACGCTGGTGGAATACACAAATGCCCGTCTGCATACGTGAATCGGCTAAGTCCCCATAAAAAACAGGCAGGTCTGAGGGCATAACCAGGCCTTTATACGATATGACCTTAGATGACAAACTGCATATGTAGAACGTAGCGTGCTCATCGGAGTCTAACGCCTTTTCTGTGAGGCGACGAGCAATAAGTAATTTGGCCTCGAGCGATACCGCATCGTCATCGCCCTTGGACGCCTCGATTAGGCATTGCTCAACACGGGGGAGACTCGCAAGCGCAATTTCGCCGCAGATGCTGGGATCGGTCGGAACGAGACGCCATCCCAGTACCTTGAGTCCTTGGGAAGCAATAAATTGCTCCAGGGTGGCACGCTCAGCTGCAGCAAGGTCCGCATCCTGGCTCAAAAATACTTGAGCAACCGCAAAGCCCTCTGGCAGCTCCTGATTCAGCACACGCTTCGCTTCGTCTTTGAAAAAGCTCGTTGGCATCTGGAATAATAAACCGCAGCCATCGCCCGTTTTTCCGTCTGCAGCAATACCACCCCGATGCGTCATGCAAGTAAGCGACTCTATCGCTGTCTGAAGCAGACGGTGACTCGCCTCACCTGTCGTCTGGGCAATCAGGCCAAAGCCACAGTTGTCGCGAAATTCTTCGGGACGATATAAACCAGCGTTCATAGCATTTCCAAAACAATTAGTAAGTTGCAGATCGTGTGCAGAGCACTCCCCGGGCAAGGCTCATGGGGCGCTTCTTCTTAGGGGGAGACGGATTTTACACGGTAGTTGCCATCACGACAAACATCGCGCCCTAAACCGGGGTTGAAAAGGGCTCGATTACGCGATAATGCGGCTCAATTCCTGCTCTGTCACGTCATTCACAACAATAGCGGAACCCAAGTGTTTCAACAAAACAAAGCGCAATCGGCCATCATGGACCTTTTTGTCTAGGGCCATCAGTGACATGAAATCACCCAGAGACATGTCCGCGGGAGCGCAAATGGGAAGTCCAAAGTAGGATAAGAACGCCTCAAGATCAGCAAGGTCTTGCTCTGTGGCCGCGCCTCTCACACAAGACAATTTCAAGGCCAAAACCATGCCTGCTGCCACGGCCTCGCCGTGGAGCCAAGCCCCATAACCGGTGAAGGTTTCTATGGCGTGTCCAAAGGTGTGCCCAAGATTGAGTATAGCGCGGCGACCCGATTCTCGCTCGTCGCTGGCCACCACTTCGGCTTTTAATTCACAGCTGCGGGTGATCGCGCGCTTTAAGGCCGCAGAGTCTCGATTTTTCAATAAACTCTTGTTAGCCAAAAGCCATTCGTAAAAGGGCCTATCCGCAATCAACCCATACTTTATGATTTCAGCCATACCCGCAGCGAACTCACGATCGCCCAGAGTAGAGAGGGTCTGCGTATCGATCAAAACCGCTTTGGGCTGATAGAAGGCACCGATCATGTTTTTGCCCAGCGGATGATTCACTGCGGTCTTCCCGCCAACGGAAGAATCCACTTGCGCTAGGAGCGTAGTTGGCACCTGTATAAAATCGACTCCCCGCTGATAACATGCTGCAGCAAAACCCGTAATATCACCCACCACGCCACCGCCTAGAGCAATGAAGGTCGTTGTGCGGTTGTGCCTATCCGTCAACACTTGATCAAAAATAGAGCCCAGTGTTTCCAAGGTTTTATACTGCTCACCGTCAGGGAGTGTAACGACCGTTACACGCTGTTTAGCGGCAAGCGAGACCATTATCTGGCTCAAATAGAGCGGTGCGACGGTCTCGTTCGTTACGACAACCACTTGGCTCCCAACGACATGCGAGGCGATTAAGTCACGCTGTTGCAGTAAATCTTCCCCTATATAAATAGGATAACGACGCTCTCCGAGCTCAACGTGAATGACGTCTGATTGCTTCACTTACCTTCCTTACGATTTAGACTTCGCCGTATTCGCGAGCGAGTTGAGCGGCAATGGTACGGGAATTTGCGCCATCCGTCTCGATCACACGAGTAGCAACCTCTCGATATAGGGGGTCGCGCAGAGTCATCAAACGCTGCAAAACGGATCTAGGATCTTCAGTTTGAAGTAAAGGGCGCTTACGGTCATTAGCCGTGCGGCGAAGCTGTTCGTCCAGCGACGCTTTTAAATAAATGACATCAACCGACTTAAGGAGGGCGCGATTCTCGTCGCGCATGACAATTCCGCCGCCCGTCGCTATTACCCCGACCGCATCGCTAAGCAAATCTTTTAGAACTTGAGTCTCTCGGTCACGAAAACCCGCCTCACCCTCGACATCAAAAATCCAAGGTATATCGGCTCCCGTGCGTGATTCAATCTCGGCATCGGTGTCCTTGAAGGGTAACCGCAGCTTTTTAGAAAGGAGCTGGCCAACGGTGGTTTTACCGGCTCCCATGGGTCCCACTAATACAATACGCGGCATGACGCGCCTTTAATCGAGCAAAGAATCCGCAAGTATACGTGGTGTAATAAAAATTAGCGTCTCTGTTTTTGTTCGAGAGGTAGAGGTACTCTTGAAAAACTGCCCCATGAACGGGATGTCACCTAGCACCGGGACCTTGGAAACCTTTTCTAGATCCTCAGTTCGAAACACCCCGCCAAGCACAATCGTTTCACCATTACCAACAAGCACTTGGGTCGTAAGCTCTGTGGTGTCAATTGTAGGGATACTGCCGCCCTCACCGGAGGGCACCAGATCACCTATACTGTCTTGATTAATTACTAAGTCCAGCAAGATGCGATCATCAGGTGTTATGTTCGGCGTTACATCCAGCTGCAGTACCGCTTCTTTAAACTGCGTTGCGGTAGCGCCACCCGCCGAGCTCTCCTGGTAAGGGACCTCCGTACCTGACTTAATCGAGGCCTTTTGCTTGTCACCGGTGATCACCTTCGGTTGAGAGACGACCTCGCCCTTACCAATCGCTTCCAGCGCGCTGAGCTCCGCTGTCAAGAACACATCACGACTGGTGAATCCGACTGCGAAACTACCGGTCGGCTCTCCAACACCCAAATCGACCAGCAGAGCGCCGGGGTAGGACACCGTACTTGGCAAGCCATCGATGATAGATTGATTGAGCGAGGTAACGTTTTCGATATCGCCACTGATCGTTAGCGCGTTTCCTTTTCCGTCAAAGTCATTATTAGTGTAGCCGCCGCCCCATTTGATACCCAGCTGTTCATCCAAATTCGACTGCGCGATCACGATACGTGCTTCAATCATGACCTGTCGAATGGGAATATCCACAAGATCAATCAAATTGCGAATTTCAGCGAGCTTCGCAGAGGTCTCCGTCACAATCAGCGAGTTGGTCCTGGGGTCTACAATCACACTGCCTCGGGCCGAAATCAAGGAGCCACCGTCTTCGCTGCCCGCTGAAAACAAATCCACAATCTCGTCGGCTTTGGCATAGCGGATGCGAATAAATTCCGTGGACAGTGGCGCCAATTCGGCAATCTGCTTGTTCGCTTCGATTTGCTGACGCTCACGCTCTGCGATCTCATCGGCCGGCGCCACCATCAGAACGTTGCCAATCTGGCGCTTGTCCAAACCACGAGTTTTCAGTACGAGCTCGAGGGCCTGATCCCAAGGCACGTTCTGAAGCCGCAGGGTAATTCTGCCCGCCACTGTGTCACTCGCGACCAAGTTAAGCTCGGTGAAGTCTGCAATCAACTGGAGCACCGCTCGAACTTCAATATCTTGGAAATTCAGCGATATTCGGTCTCCCACGTAAGCAAATTCATTGCGGCGATCTTCGACTTCCTCCGGCGTCAAAGCCTTCACGCTTAACACATACTGGTTGTCGGTTTGATAGGCTAAGTAGTCGAAGTCTTTCGATGTCTTCAAGGTAAGAACGGCGCCGAGCTCGGTGGTATTCACGTCTACGCTGTATACGGGGGTAGCAAAATCGGTCACGTCAAAACGGCGCAACAACCGCTCGGGCACGGACGTATCCTTGAACTGCACTTTGATATCACCGGCTTCAGAAAAAACATTCACATCTACGTCAGGATCAGTGAGCGTCAGAATTAAGCGGCCCTCTCCCTCCGGTGTGCGCTGGAACTGCAAATCGTCAATCATTGCCTCAACGTCTAGCACACGCTCAACCTTAGAAATCAAGGCATTAGGGTCGGACACAGGCTTAACGTAATCGCTTTGACCACCTTCACCAACAGTAACGAACAAGGAGTTCCCCTGAACGCGTGTTTCATATGGAACCAGCTTGACAAGATTCACGACCATACGCGTTCGATCACCAGCCTCAACCAACATAACCGCCGTCGCATTGCCGTAGGGCAGGCTGAATCGCTTGCGATCGAGCGCACTTTGCGTGCTGGGAAAATCCAGGGCAATACGAGCAGGTTTTTCAACGGTATACCCTTTGTAGCCCTCTGGCACCTCGTCAAAGTCAACGCGAATCTCAAATTTTCCGCCTGAGCGCGAGGTAAAACTTAAGTCCTTAACAACACTGGCTTGGGCGGGCACCACCATAACGCAAGCGAGAACCGCTAAAGCGCGAAACACCGCTTTTGTACATTTCACTGAATGGTTTTTCGACCTCAGCATTTTAACCCTCTCCCATGTTCAAGCCTTTCAAGGCGATCGATCGCGGGCGTTCGACCCACCCATCGTCAGAACCATCGCTCACAATTTCAACCACCGCGACATAAGTGGCACTCATGTCCACCACCCGCCCGTGATTGCGCCCCATATAATTCCCAACGCCTACGCGATGTATCCCACCCTCGGGATCCTGTATCAGCGTCCAATCTTTATTGTCTCGGCGGATTGATCCCACCATCTGCAGAGACTCAAGCGTGTATTGCTCAAGAAACTCTTTGGGCCGGTTAGGGTCAGGGCGCACGGTCGCAACCGACTGCAATTGCGCCACCTCTTGCACAGCGACCGGTCGCTCGAATGGACTTCTGATTGTCGTCGCGCTGTATGCGAAAGCTTCATAATCCTTAAACGCCGGAATGGGCGCAATGATTCCCGCGGGTCGCGCGCGCTTCTCAGCCATGAACTGGTCCAGATCGCCGTAATCGTCATTGGCACAGGCCACTAAGCCCAAAACCGAACACACAAGAGCAAGCCGCTTAGCGTTCAGCATCAGGAGCCCCCATCTCGGTATCGATAGGTTTTAGCGATCATGTTCATCCTCAGATCGCCACCACCGCGGGCCATTTCGATACTAAAATCGTGCAAGGTTACAATACGAGGAAGGCTGGCCATAGACGACACAAAACTACCCAAATCGTGATAAGAGCCCGAGGCAACTATCGCAATCGGCAATTCCACATAGAACTCTTGCGCTCGCTCATCCTGGAGGTCAATGCTGGCAATATCCAAACCGTTTGCTAGGCCTTTGTTCGTAATATCCTCGAGCAAACCGGGGACTTCAGTGTCACTCGGCAACTGACTCACCAAGGCACCGAAAGAGTCTTCCATTTCCGTCATTTGACGCTTGTAGGCATCCAAGTTGGCTGCCTGGAAGGCCTTCTGTTCGAACTCTTTCTTACGATCAATTTCTTGCTGCTGGGCTCTGGCCAAATTTTGCTGCAACCCTTCAACATGGTAAGTGTAGCCAAGGAATAAAACGCCCGCGAAAACCAAAACCCACAGCAACACCAAGATGGGAACGGGCCACGAGCCAATGTTATCTGGGTCTAAATCATTGACGTCAAACTCTCTGAGCGATTTTAGTGTATCTTCAATCGCCATTAGCGCGCTCCCTCTCCGTCAGGTTGGATTTTTACTGAAAGATTGAAGGTAGTTGCCTGAGGGCCAAACTCAGGCGCCGCGCGCACCGAGTCGAGATTCGGAGAAGAAAACCAAGCAGACGCATCCAAGTTACGCATGAGACTTGAGACCCGGTTATTGGATTCGGCAACGCCACGAATGCTGATAACCCCATCTTGGGAATTCAGACTGGTATAGTAGACACCGTCGGGTATGGTCCTAACCAATTGATCCATCACCCTTACGATGATCGGCCGGTTTCCCTGCAGCTCTTGGATCACGCGCATACGATCCAGCAGCTGAGTACGTCTTTTCTGCAAGTCACGAATCTCGGCGACCTGTGCATTCAATACCGTAATTTCATTCGTTATGTAAGAATTGCGCCGGTTTTGAGCGTCTATCTGCCCCGATATAACAAAATCAGCGACCAGCAAAAGCGCGATAGCAATGAGGGCAACGAATGCAGAGACCAAATAAAATTCCCGCTTCTTCTGCTCTCTGAGCTCCTCTCGCCAGGGAAGCAAGTTAATATTGGCCATCAGTCGAAACTCCTCATAGCCAGACCGCACGCAATCATCATCGCGGGCGCATCCCCCGCCAAGGCCACGGCATCCACTTTCGACGAAATCGACATCTCAGCGAAGGGGTTGGCTACCGTCGCGGGTGTACCCAACTTGTCTTGTACCAGCGTATCCAACCCATGTATCGAGGCAACACCGCTGGCCAAAATAATGTAATCAACAACGTGTTACCTACTCGAAGAAACGAAAAATTGCAGCGATCGAGCAACCTGCTGCACCACCGCGTCCTTAAATGGCTCTAAAACTTCCGGCTCGTAATCATCCGGCAACCCACCTTGTATTTTGGCAAGCCCCGCTTCCTCTAGGGGCAACCCGTAGCGTCGCATAATTTCATCGGTCAACTGCTTACCACCAAAAAGCTGCTCGCGCGTGTAAATAGTTTGACCCTGATGCAACACGCTTAAGGTCGTCATGGTGGCGCCAATGTCTACTACGGCAACGGTGTTATCAGGTTCTAAATCGAGTTGGTGCTCGATAAGCGGAAACGCACGCTCCATCGCGTAGACTTCTACATCAATAATTTTGGCCTCAAGGCCCGCTGCCTCAATGGCCTCAACCCGCGTCTCGATCGTCTCTCTACGGCATGCCGCAACCAGCACGCTATCCAAATTTTCTGTATCTAAAGAGGGTCCCTGCACTTCAAAATCAATCGCGACTTCTTCAAGCGGGTAGGGGATATATTGATCAGCCTCCACTGCAATCTGCGCTTCAAGCGCGTCGTCACTTAAGCCCTCGGGCATATCGATTAGCTTGGTAATAACGCTCGAGCCAGCAACCGCAGCCGAGACCAACTTCAGTTTCGTCTTAGATTGGGCAACCACTTGGGATATGGCCTTGCTTACGCCGACCACGTCGTTGACGTTTTTCTCGATAACGGCATCCACAGGCAGAGAAGCCACACCGTAGCTTTCCACACGATAACGTTCCCCCGTGCGGCTAAGCTCCAAAAGCTTTACCGAGGTTGAGCTAATATCAAGTCCCAATACCGTCAGCTTGGGTTTTTTGCCGAACAAATATAGCAACGCGATCTCCAAGGCTATATCAATATGCTAACCTAAGGCTCATATTACTGTACAATTTAACCAAGAGATAGGGCTTGAGGCTCGCAAGAGTACCGCAGCCTCGCCTATAATCCACCAAATCTGCGCACAGCGGCTTAAACAATCGTGGTCAAGCTTTTGCCTTCATGGATAAAACACGTTTCGGCTCTCGGGGCACTGGCTTTGTGCGGAGTGGTGTGGGGCCTCGCTGGACTGTATCTTTATCTCAGTCCTAACTTACCCGACCCGGCGAGCCTGAAGGAAGTTCAACTGGTGACACCGATGAAGGTGCTGAGCAGAGACGGAGCGCTGATAGCACAATTTGGAGAACAAAAACGAACGCCCCTCACCTTTGAACAAATCCCCGAACGTTTTATTCAAGCACTGCTCGCGGCTGAAGACGACAATTTCTTCAACCACAAAGGAATCGACTTTATGGGACTGGCGCGAGCCATGTCTGAACTGGTAATCACCGGCGAGAAAGTCAGCGGAGGCAGCACCCTCACCATGCAGGTCGCTCGGAACTATTTTCTTACGCTCGACCGAACGTTCATTCGCAAATTTAACGAGATCCTCTTAGCCATCGAGATTGAACGCAAGCTGACCAAGCAGGAGATTTTTGAGCTGTATTTCAATCGAGTATTTCTTGGCCACCGAGCTTACGGTTTTGAAGCTGCCTCGGAGGTTTATTACGGGAAATCGATTACCGAGTTATCGCTTGCTGACTGGGCCCTGCTAGCAGGCGTACCCAAAGCACCCTCGCGTGACAACCCAGTCTCCGACCCTGACGCTGCCCGTGAGCGCCGCAACTGGATACTAGGTCGGATGGCTAAACTTGGCTATATAAGCACAGAAGAAGCAGCGCGCGCACGCGAGCAGAAAGTCGAGGCCAAACTTCACGGCGGACAAGTCGAATTGCGGGCTGATTACATCGCCGAAATGGCGCGAACCGAGATGCTAGAGCGTTTTGGTAATGCGGCCTACACGGACGGATTCGTAGTCTACACAACAATAGACAGCCATCTGCAGCGAACGGCACGCCAGGCGTTAATAAACGGCCTCAAGGAATACGATTCACGACACGGCTACCGAGGAGCCGAAGCTAAGCTCTCAGGAGATTCAACACTCAGTCGCGACAGCTGGATAAAAGCCCTAAAAGAAACGCCCATCGTCGCAGAAATGCAACCCGCTGCTGTGGTGGAAACACAACCTCGCTCGATTACGGCGATGCTGTCAAGCGGAGATCTCATCACAATCGAATGGGAAGATGGATTGCAGCAAGCCAATCCCTACATCAACGAAAACCTGTTTGGACGCGCACCCAAAAAGGCCGACGATGTAGTCGCCGTCGGCGACGTGATCCGCGTCGAGGGGCGGCCGCCTGGGGCGTATCGGTTAACGCAAGTTCCAGCCGCGCAAGCCGCCCTGGTGTCACTCGAAGCAGAGAGCGGTCGAATCAAGAGTCTTGTTGGCGGAATTGGATTCAGCAAAAGCAAATTCAACCGCGCGACGCAGGCGAAACGGCAACCGGGCTCCAGCTTTAAACCCTTTATATATGCGGCCGCTTTGAATACAGGCATGACGGCAGCATCGCTGGTAAACGACGCACCTGTCGTGTTCCAAGACGCGTCGCTTGAGGGCGTATGGCGCCCCGAAAACGACGGAGGTAAATTCTACGGACCAACGCGGCTCCGCTGGGCACTCACTAAGTCCCGTAACCTCGTATCAATTCGCATACTGCAGAAAATGGGCGTTAAAGAAATGCTCCGCTACGCCGAGACGCTCGGTTTTAGGACCGACGAATTTGCCCCGGATCTATCCCTCGCTCTCGGGACACACGCTATGGCCCCCATGGATATAGCGAAAGCCTATGCAATATTGGCGAATGGGGGCTATCAAGTAGAGCCATTTTTAATTGAACGCATCGAAAAGGCCGATGGGGCACTGGTCTATCAAGCCGAACCTATGCTCGCATGCGACCCTTGCGACAACGAACAAGCGGCTCTGGCAGAACTCTCCATGGCGGATATTCTGGCTGGAACCTCGAAGGTAAAAAAAGCGCCCAGAGTCATGGATGAGCGAATCCATTTCATATTAGATAGCATGTTAAAAGATGTCATTCGATTGGGCACAGGAAGAAAGGCGCTGTCGCTGAATCGTAATGATATCGCCGGCAAGACCGGTACGACCAATGGCCCTCGTGACGCCTGGTTCTCAGGTTACAATCCTAAAGTCGTTACTACAGCTTGGGTTGGATTCGATGATTTTTCAGAACTGGGGTCTCGGGAATTCGGGGGCACCGCCGCCCTGCCAATCTGGATTGACTACATGCGCGAGGCGCTTACTGGCATTCCCGACCAAAGGCGCCGAATACCCGCCGGCATCGTAAAGGCCGCCATTGATACCAAAACAGGCCTTCTCGCGCGACCGGGGCAAAAAAATACGCTCGATGAATTTTTTCGACGAGAATACGCGCCAAAGCAATACGCTGACGAAGCAGAAGCGGAAAAAACCGATTTATTACTCGACGTCTTTTAGCCGAGCATAAAAAAGCCGCCAAAAGGCGGCTTTTAACGTAATCTGGTTGCCGACTAGCGCGCAGCACCTCTGTTACCAAAGCGACGATTGAAGCGATCAACTCGGCCGCCGCTATCAACAATTTTCTGCTTGCCAGTGAAAAATGGATGGCACTGTGAGCACACGTCGATGTGGAAGTCTTGCGCAAGGGTTGAGCGCGTAGCAATGGTATTGCCGCAACTGCAGGTTGCTGTTACTGCTTCATATTTTGGATGGATATCCGCTTTCATAAGGTTTCTCCGTTTGGCGCCACCGCCACTCAGTCTCTGCCGAGCACCGCAGCGCAGGTCGATTTAAAAGGCCGTGCATTGTACATCACTAATGACAAGAAGCAAGAGCCCCGTACTCTCTGATACACTGTGACATCATTTAACTGCAAACCAACATGCGAATATTAATCATAGCGGTCGTAAAGCCCTTGCGGAGGACCTTCGAATATCTTCCACCAAACGCTCTGACCGACACAGAATGCGACGGCCTTCAACCTGGCGTTCGTATCAAAGTACCGTTCGCCAATGGTGTGAGCGTTGGCGTACTCATAGGCATAACGCACCAATCCAATTTCGCTCCCGAGAAACTCAAACGGGCGATAGAGATACTCGATCCTGCCCCCTTACTGGATAGCATTACCCTTCACCTGGCGCAGTGGGCAGCTGCTTATTACGCCCATCCGATTGGTGAGGTCTTAAGTCTCTGTTTTCCCCCGAATTTGCGCTCAGGAGGCGCACTAAAGCGTGAACAAAACGCACTGAGGCTGACCGAAACACTCAACGCAATCGATTTGACCGCTCTGGCAAAAAGCCCAAGACAGCATGCACTGATAGAGCGCTTGCGACAGGGCACAACCGCGATCCAGCAACTAAAGAAAGAAGGATTCAGCACAACCCTGATAAAAACCATTGTCGACCGAGGCTTTGCCGTACGCTGCGAGTCGATTCTACCCGCAGAGACGCAACAATTCTCCGCACCCGGACACACCCTGAATGAAGAGCAAGCCACTGCAAGTACGGGCTTACAAGGTATGAACGGGTTTTCCGCAGCGCTTCTGTACGGCGTTACCGGAAGCGGTAAAACCGAAGTGTATATGAGCGTCATAGATAAAGTGATTAGCGAGGATCGGTCTGTGTTAGTACTCATCCCCGAAATCGCACTGACACCACAAACCGAAAGCCGATTTAGAAATCGATTTGGTGCCGCCGTGGGCGTCCTGCACTCCGGCCTGAACCCGTCGCAACGCGAGCGAGAATGGCACAAAGCTCAGTCCGGGCAAACGCGAGTCCTACTGGGAACGCGCTCGGCTATTTTCACGCCTCTGCCGAACTTAGGCTACCTTATCGTAGATGAGGAGCACGACAGCGCGTACAAACAGCAAGATGGTTTTCGCTACCATGCACGGGATCTGGCAATCAAGCGCGCGCAGCTTAGCGATTGCCCGGTGTTACTCGGTAGTGCAACCCCCTCATTGGAGACTCTAAACAACGTTCGCTCGGGGCGTTTCGGGCTCTTTGAGTTATCGCGTCGGACTGGGTCCGCTTCACTTCCCGATTGGTCGACGGTCGATCTGCGCAAAAAAACGCTCTCAGCGGGTTTATCAGAAGACTTGATATCACAGATTCAAGCAACGCTCGCTCGGAATGAGCATGCCCTGCTGTTTCTCAACCGTCGCGGCTTCGCTCACACCTTACTGTGTCACGATTGCGGGTGGATCGCCGAATGCACTCACTGCGACAGCCGCTTGGTGATTCATCGGAGACAAAAGCAACTTCGCTGCCACCACTGCTTAGCGAGGCAGCCGCTTCCGACCACCTGCCCCCACTGCCGAGGCACGCATTGGCATGGCATTGGCACGGGCACCGAGCGGGCCGAACACCAACTAGAACAACTTTTCCCGCAGACAAGAGTCATCCGCATCGACAGCGATGCCATCAGCTCAGCAAC
>Ga0181553_10002342_pt1 | contig 16775 bp, 13 predicted proteins | sample 011ome_17_FD_133753 | JGI IMG/M metagenome (GOLD analysis project Ga0181553, IMG submission 133753) | Coastal salt marsh microbial communities from the Groves Creek Marsh, Skidaway Island, Georgia - 011502XT metaG (megahit assembly) | ecosystem: Environmental > Aquatic > Marine > Intertidal...
AATTTTATGTTGTCTATATATTCAAAGCCACATACAGTAACATTTTCATTTGATATTTCAGGGATAAAATAATTTTTTTCAAATAAATGCTTTAACCACTGTCGCCACTCTATCCAGGTGATTCTTAATGTGCTGGCTTGAATAAAATTATTCGATTGCGTCAATATATCGAGGAGTTGTATGCCGGCTGCATCATTAGAAAATTGTTTTTTTATACCCAGATCTTTTAGTAAATCTAACAAGCTTGTATTAAATTTTTGCAGATATTGTTCGCCTTTTAAACGTAGAGTCTGTAATTCTTGACTTGCATGAGCTAAATTTTCTAGACAAATTATCAATGAATTTTTGTTTGTTAAATCATCATTGCTTTGTATGTTGAAACACTCTTTTGCAAGTTGACGAAACGTTCCAAGTGTATCACTGCTCAGATTGTTTCTGGTGCTTAAGAAATGTTTGAAAGTGTAGTATTCATTTAGGTGGTCTTCATCACGTGATAAAAAAGGTGAGCCCAGTAAAGTTAATAAGCTGGTTTTGCTGAAATTTCCATCAATTGCATCCAGTAAGATTTCAATGCAAGTCGCAGCGCTTGTGGTTGAAAAAGACCATCCCCCTAGGTCTTTGGGGAATATGCCATCTTCTTCTAGCACTGCCCGTATGCGTCTAATAAGTAATCGGTCATTGGCGACAATACCAATATTGCTTTTTCCTTCAAATAACCAGCACTTGACTTGTAGACAGACCGCGCGAACATGCACTTCCTTGTCACGGCAGGTAAAAAGAGAGAGTTTTTCGAATAAGAGGTTTTTGGGAAAATGCCGAGTTAATTCACTTACTCGTTCTGGAAGATTCTTTGACGCGTCAAATACTATATCTAATGGTGAATGGATCGTATCAGGTCTATCCAATGGTTTGAGCAAGTCGGTGTGAGGATGATTTTGGCAGGTAAGCGTTGATGTGAGTATGTTTGGATAGATGATTTGTAGAGTATTGTGTTGCTGAATATGGTGTAAAAATTTTAATTCACATGTGTGGAAACGATGTTGATGTATTACGTAATATATATTTTCTACGGCGGTCGGTAGTTGACTTAGTACATTTACATAATGCTCTAGTGGATCACAACTTCCGCGTGCCTGAATTTGTTCTCGATAGGCCAGCCATAAGTGATAGAGGATTTCACTCTCACGAGATATATGATGCATTGAGAGTTGATCAGAGCTAACTGAATTGCTCTCGTTTTTTGGATCAAACCTATAGCTAGCATTAAGGGCATGCTCTAAAGCCTCACGCCCTGATTCTAGAGGGACTTGTGCTAGGGTGCATTCGTTAAAGAGTTTGACCAATTCATTGGCCATGCTCCAGATGTTATGAGTATTGAAGAAATTACGATTTTCTCGCAAGGCCTCAACGAGGATAAGATTTTTTTCTGTCTCACTGATTATGCTTGATGATGTGTGATCTTGCTGCCATGCCCAATCATATAAAGTGATAATTTCTGGCAGTGTTATGGAATGTATATCACGTTTTTGTGCCTGTAAAATCAGCGTTTGCTGGAGAGGATGTATCTGACTGCGAGAACTGCACCAGATAGTGATCTTATTGAATGCTCTGGAATGCTGATCAAAATGATTATCAAGTATATGCTGAGCTAATATTTCTCCTGCATCATTATCATGGTGGATAAGATTGAAGGGGAGAGTGATGTTCAAGACTAAGCGTTTAGAAATTTGGTTAATAAATGCAATCAGCGATCAAGGTATTGACGTTTATCTTTTACTTCCTCCCACTCTGCGGCATCCTCTGGTGGGTCTTTGCGTACCGTCAACACTGGCCACTGAGCGGACAGTTCTTCATTGATTTCCAGGAAATCTGCTTGATCTTCAGGTAGATCATCTTCTGATAAAATAGCATCAACTGGACATTCAGGTTCGCACATTGCACAGTCAATACATTCTTCTGGATTGATAACTAGAAAGTTAGGCCCCTCATGAAAGCAGTCAACAGGACAGACTTCAACGCAGTCTGTGTATTTGCACTTGATGCATGATTCAGTTACCACAAAGGTCATAAGTACTCCAAGTTTTGGATTTCATAGTGAGATGACAATTATAACTAAAAGTGACAGCTTTTAGCATGTCTTAAGTAAAAATTGACAGATATTTGTGTATCTAGAGCATGAGGTTTCTCGATGGCTCATAGTGTGTCACCAGATGATCTTTTAACCAATCAATGTTGAGTTGATTATGTTGATCTAAGAGGGTCTGCATGTGATTCCAACCTTTTTGGTAGGCGCCTATGAATTCTTCATCATTACTCTCTTTCCATTTATCGGTTTGAGTTAATATTGCTGTGGATTCGCGTCGGAAAACTTCTTCAAAGGCAGCATCGGTCAAAAGGGCTTGTTGTTGGGTCTTCCTTAGTCCCAAGTGATTGGCATAGGCCTCACATATGCTGATCATGCTAGCAGTCACATATTTACTATCATGAAGTTCAACGGGCACTGTGCCGAGTTCATCTTTGAGAGGATCAAAACAATCTGAGAAGGTTTTTTGCAAAGTACTTTTGCAACGGCTGAATTTAAAATTAAACATATTGTATAGTGAGTTTATGAATTATCATCTAGCTTACACCAAGCACAACAAATAAAAAAATTATGATGCCTACATCCCTGGTGATATTTACAGATTTGGATGGATCATTGTTGGATCACTACGATTATAGTCATGCTCCAGCAGACGATATTTTGAAACGTTTGCAAACAGCTAATATCCCCGTGATTCCTTGCACGAGCAAAACACGTCTTGAATGTGAAAGTCTGCGTAAAGAGTTGGACAGTCATACCCCTTTTATTGTAGAAAATGGGGCTGCAATTTTGATTCCTGAAGCAGATATTGCACAGCCGCCAGAAGGCTGTCGTTTGGAAGGTCAGTTTTACATAAAAAATATGGTACCGGATAAAGCACATTGGTATCCTTTACTTGAAAGTCTTCGGATACATTTTGATGGGGAGTTTATTACTTTTAATCAGGTAGGTATCGATGGCGTTATGCAAATGACCGGGCTTGACCAAGAACAGGCTGAATTGGCATGCACGCGTGAGTATGGAGAGATACTTAAATGGTTAGGCTCGCCACAGAGGTATTTGCAATTTAAGCACGATGTGGAAGCTGGGGGTGGTCAGCTGTTGCATGGTGGTCGGTTTACTCATCTTACTGGAGATACCGACAAGGGACGTGCACTAAAATGGCTCATGACTTTTTATCAGCAGCAAACTATGCAACCGTTATTGAGTGTGGCTCTTGGAGATAGCCATAATGATGTAGCGATGTTAGAAAGTGCAGATTACGCAATATTAATACGTTCTCCAGCGCATGCGTTGCCAGAGATAGCTGAGCATGAATATCTGCAGGTGACAGAACATATGGGACCAAAAGGTTGGGCTGAAGGGCTGACTAAACTGTTAGAAACTTTATCCATTGATATTAACTAAGATCACATAGGAAAATTATGGCCGACTTTCATCAAAGTGGAATTGTCACGACTCTGCACAATCTGACGCGTCGATCTATTCATGAACTAGAGTCTGAGTTGTGTGATTTTAGTCAACAGCGTCAGCTTGGTTTGATATTGCCGTCTTTGTACTCAGAGCTTAACACGCAAGCACTCCCTAAGATTGTCGATACGCTCAAACAAGTTTCTTATCTCAATCAAATAGTCATAGGCTTAGATCGTGCTGATAAACAAGAATATCAAAAGGCGTTGGAGTTTTTCTCAGTGTTACCACAGAATCATCGTGTATTGTGGAACGATGGACCGCGTCTACAATCTCTGCATAGACAATTAGTTGAGCAACAATTGGCTCCTGATCAAATGGGCAAGGGGAGAAATGTATGGTACTGCATGGGATATGTGCTTGCCTCAAGACAAGCGGATTCTGTGGCTTTACACGATTGTGACATTTTGACCTACGAACGTGATTTACTTGCCAGACTACTCTATCCGGTGGCCAATCCTCAATTCAATTATGAATTCTGTAAAGGATATTATTCGCGTGTGGCGAATAACAAGATGAATGGTCGTGTGAGTCGCTTATTTATAACGCCACTTATTAGAGCACTAAAGAAAACTATGGGGCAGAGTGATTATCTTGAGTTTTTGGATAGTTTTCGTTATCCACTCGCAGGCGAATTTTCTTTTCGTACCGACGTGTTGATCGATCTTCGTATACCCAGTGACTGGAGCTTAGAGATTGGAGTGTTGTCCGAGATGCACAGAAATTATGCCCATAATCGTTTATGCCAAATCGAGATCGCTGATAATTATGACCATAAACATCAAGAATTATCATTAGAGGATAAGAAGTTAGGGCTGTCTAAAATGTCTATAGATATTGCTAAGGCGGTATTTAGGAAAATGGCGACACAAGGCACAGTATTTTCGAACGAAACTTTTAGGACCTTAAAAGCGACTTATTTACGTATTGCTCTCGATTTTGTTGAGACTTATCACAATGATTGTAAATTTAACGGTTTAAAACATGATATTCATACTGAGGAAGCTGCTGTAGAAGTTTTTGCAGAAAATTTGGTACATGCTGGACAGAGATTTCTTGAAAATCCGATGGAGACACCTTTTATACCCTCATGGAATCGAGTGGTGAGTGCTATGCCTGATGTGTTTGAGCAACTCACTGAAGCAGTGGAAGCAGATAATCAAGAATTTATGCCTTAAAAAGAATCATCTAGATCATGCAAGAAACAACTGGCTCGCTCGAATATCGAGTGCAAACCCATATTGAGTACATATATCAAGACGTCGATACGGTTCAAGATTATGATGTGCTTGCGCGCGAAATAATACAAGCAGCGAAAATAGAAGAGCAACAAAAACAACAAGTTGCTTCGACTGAATTATGGTCGCAGGAAGATATTGCCGTGATTATTTATGGTGATACTTTATTGCGTAAGGGGCAGGATCCATTGATTACACTCAAGGATTTTCTTGATAGGCATATGCAAGGTGTAATCAATATTGTGCATTTGTTGCCGTTTTTTCCTTTCAGCTCAGATGATGGATTTGCTATTGAGGATTACCGTTGTGTTAATCCTGTGTTGGGTGAGTGGAAACATATCAATGACATTGCTAGCGATTATAAATTAATGGCAGATTTGGTGGTTAATCATTGCTCTAGTAAAAGTCGCTGGTTTGAGCATTTTGTTAAGAATGAAGGTGAAGGTAAGGATTTCTTTTTCACGGCGTTTCCAGAGGACGATATTTCACAAGTAGTTAGACCGCGTACAAATTCCTTACTCAGGCCAGTACAGACTCAGAAAGGTATACAATATGTGTGGTGTACTTTCAGTCATGATCAAGTGGATTTGAATTTCAAAAATCCACAAGTGCTTGTTGAATTCATTAAGATCATTCGTTTTTATCTTGATAATGGAGTAAGGATATTTCGTCTTGATGCGATTGCTTTTCTATGGAAAGTTGAAGGTACATCTTGTCTCAACCTCGATCAGACGCACGAGATAGTAAGATTGTTTCGAACCATCATCGAGCGTATTCAACCAGATGCCATTATCATTACTGAGACTAACATTCCAAATCAGGAAAATCTGTCGTATTTTGGTAATGCAAATGAAGCGCATTGTGTCTATAACTTTTCATTGCCGCCTCTGTTGCTAAATACTTTCCTCACAGAAAATTGTCGTTATTTAAAGCAATGGATGATGAGCATGCCGCCTGCGCAACTTGGTTCTGCCTATTTTAATTTTATTGCTTCACATGATGGAATTGGTTTGCGCCCTGCAAAAGGTTTACTCAGTCAAGATGAAATAAATACCTTGATCGAAACTATGAAAAGCTTCGGTGGAGAACTTTCTTGGCGAACTGGTAAGGATGGCACAGAGCGTCCTTACGAAGTCAATATTACATTGTTCGATGCTTTACAGGGCACTATAAACGGTAAAGATGATTATTCAGAAGCACGCTTTTTGTGTGCCCATATTATTATGTTGGCATTAGAAGGTATTCCTGCTTTTTATATACATAGTCTTTTGGCTACAGAAAATGATCATCAACGTTATGCTATGACAAAACGCAAGCGCTCAATTAACCGAACGCAATGGGATATTGATGATATCGATCAGCGCTTAGCAGATGATAATACCCATCATGCTCGGCTTCATCAAAGGCTCAAAGAGATAATTCAAACTCGTAAACATCAAAAAGCTTTTCATCCCAATGCTACTCAGTTTACTTTACACCTTGGTGATCATATTTTTGGTTTTTGGCGACAGAGCATGGATAGGAGTCAGAGTATTTTCAGTATCAGTAATATTACACACCAGCCACAAGAATTGTCTTTATTGAATATTAACCTGATCAGTACTGAGACGTGGTTTGATCTAATTAGCGGTGAAAAAATAAATAGTGTTGATGAAAAAATCTATCTAGCACCATATCAATCTATGTGGATCAGTAATCAAAATATAATTCCGTAAATCAGCTATCTCTTAGGTCTTTTAGCCGGTAAATTATTTCTAGAGCTTGTTTAGGTGTGAGGTCATCTGCTTGTAGATTGTCGAGTTCGTCCAAGATTTCTTGGTCTGAATTGTCGAGAGTAGCTTCGTCCTTGGGTAAGGTCAGTGGTATTTGTGCCTGCATGGCTGGTTGTCTGTGACTATTGGCTTGAGTCTCCAGTAGCTGTAAGCGTTGTTTGGCATTGTTGATGACACTTTTTGGCACGCCTGCAAGTTGGGCGACTTGTAGTCCATAACTTTGATTGGCTGGTCCTGATTTGACAGTATGTAAAAAAACTATCTCATCTTTATGTTCGATTGCACTTATATGAACATTGATAGCACCCTCAAGCTCCTCAGCAAGTGTTGTGAGTTCGAAGTAATGCGTGGCGAATAAAGTTAGCGATCGGTTGCTGTTTAATAAATGTTGTGCACAACTCCATGCCAAAGATAAGCCATCAAATGTGCTCGTGCCTCGCCCAACTTCATCCATTAAAACTAAACTTTGTTTTGTTGCATTATTGAGAATATTGGCTGCTTCAGTCATTTCAACCATGAAGGTTGAACGTCCTGTAGTCAAGTCATCTGCTGCTCCTACGCGTGTAAAAATTCTATCTATGGGCCCCAGTGTGGCAGCCGCCGCAGGCACATAGCATCCTGCAAATGCTAGAATGACTATGAGTGCGGTTTGTCGCATATAAGTAGATTTCCCTCCCATATTTGGGCCAGTAATCATTAACAGTCTAGTATCAGGACAAAGCGTTATATCGTTAGCAACAAAGGGTGAATTTTGTAATCGTTCGATGACAGGGTGGCGTCCTTGCTCAATGAATAATCCAGGCGTCTCCTGTAAGGTAGGTTGGACGTAATCATATTCAACTGCAATATCAGCAAAACAACATAATACATCAAGTTCTGCTAAGCCCTGTGCGATTCGTTGCAGTGGTTGCAAATGATCAAGAAGTTGTAACAGTATTTGCTCATAAAGATATTTTTCACGACTGAGTGCACGCTCTTTTGCACTCAAGACTTTATCTTCAAATTCTTTAAGCTCTGCAGTAATGTAGCGCTCAACATTCTTCAGTGTTTGTCGACGTGTAAAACGGTCAGGCATGTTCTCTGATTGTATTTTGCTGACCTCAATGTAGTAGCCATGAACTCGGTTGTAAGCGACTTTGAGAGTGCTCAAGCCTGTGGCTTGTTGTTCACGTTGTTCGAGCTGTACTAAATAATCATCTGCATGAGTGTGTAAAGCGCGTAATTCATCTAAACCACTGTCATAGCCCTCGGCAATAACATCGCCATCTTTAATGAATGCTGCGGGTTCGATTTTTATCGAGTGATTGAGCAGTTGCATTAATTGATCAGGCGGGGTGATATTTTCGCGCAGAATTTCTATGCGCGGGTTAATCATCTGTGCGCACAAGGAGTGAATTCGTGGCAAAGCATTAAGAGAATCTCGCAGAGCAGATAAATCACGTGGACGAGCGGTCTGAATAGCCACGCGTGCACGGATACGTTCAATATCGCAAATCTCTCTCAGAGCGATGATAAGCTCATCATAGTATTGTTGTCGAATCAGGGTGTCGATGGCCTGATGACGCTGTTGAACAACAGAAAAATCAAGGCTGGGTTGCCCTAACCAACGTCGTAAACAACGTGCCCCCATAGCAGTCTGTGTATGGTCTATAACGCCACTTAAACAAAACTTTTTGTTACCATCAACAGTTTGGTCGATTTCTAAGTTGCGTCGACTGACGGCATCAATGACAACAAAATCCTCATGCTGTTGGACGCGAATTCCTGTTAAGTGGGGGAGTGACTTACGTTGAGTATCTTTAACATATTGCAGTAATGCGCCTGCCGCACAAATTGCTGATGGCATATCTTCACAGCCGAAACCTGATAAATCACGAGTACTGAATTGTTCAGCAAGTGCGCGATAGGCGCTGTCATACTGAAAATGCCATTCTGCAATAGTATGTTGATTATCGCTTAACGAGCCTAATGAGAGTGGCTCATCAACGATAATCTCAGCAGGATGAAGCCTTTCTAGTTCGGATAACAACTCATTTTCATTGTGCATGTGTTGGAGAAGAAAATCTCCAGAACTCAGTTCAATACTGGCAAGTCCTAGCATTCCATTGTGTGGGTATATTGAACAGATCGGATTATCACGTTTATGATCAAGTAAATTGTCATCAGTAATGGTGCCAGGAGTCATAATGCGCACAACTTCACGTTTGACCAAACCTTTACTCGCCGCAGGGTCACTGGTTTGCTCACATATGGCGACTGATTCACCTGCTTTGACCAAGCGGCCTAGGTAATTTTCAGCGGCATGCACAGGCACGCCTGCCATGGGTATCCGCTGGCCATTGGAGCTACCGCGTGAGGTCAGGGTTAAATCCAGTAATTGAGCGGCTTTTTCAGCGTCTTGCATGAATAATTCATAAAAATCTCCCATACGATAAAATAGTAGCTTATCGGGATGGTCTGCCTTGATCGCCAGATATTGGCGCATCATTGGGGTATGTTTTTCGTTCGATTGTTCGCTCATAGGGGTAAGTGTAACTAAGTTAGCTAACAATGCATGTTAAATTAAACTGAAATACAATCAGAAGGATATTATGCACTCGATTATTACTCATGTTTCACAACAGTTAATGGAGCGTAGCCAGCAACTGGCCGTGGCGGAGTCGTGCACCGGTGGTTATTTGTCTAAAGTTTGTACGGACATGCCTGGATCTTCACAGTGGTTTGAACGGGCGTATATCACTTATAGTAATCAAGCCAAAATTGACATGCTAGGTGTGAGTGCTAAGACCATCGCTGAATTTGGTGCAGTTAGTCAAGAAACCGTGACTGCCATGGTTGAGGGTGTGCTTAGACAGTGCTCGGCGCATTGGAGCATCGCAATATCTGGTGTGGCTGGGCCTGGTGGCGGTAGCTTAATTAACCCAGTGGGATGTGTCTGGTTTGGATGGGGACAAAAAAGCGGTGTTGTTACCTCTCAGAAGCAACAATTTTCTGGAGATCGCGATCATGTGCGCATTCAATCTGTGGAGTTTGCCTTACTAGAATTAGAACGATTAATCGCAGTTTAACTTGAGATGAAAAATAGACGTATGTTCCTAGGTTTTTGGCCAAATGAGGAACAGATAGACCAGCTATGCGCTATACAATCGGCCTACGTACAGATGGGTAGAGAAGTTCCACCAGAAAACCTTCACATCACACTGTTATTTTTAGGTAGTGTATCTAATCAGGTAGTTGATACATTGAGACACAGCTTGAGTGATTTAAGGATGCAGCCTTTCAGTGTGCAATTAGATCGCTTTGGGTATTTTGATAAGACTAAAACCTTTTGGATCGGGCCAACTCATGTGCCGAGACAAATGAGTGATTTATTCAAGCATGTGCGACTGCAAGCTCAGCGATGTGATGTCAGGCACTTAACCAAAAAATATACACCGCATGCAACATTGCTAAGGCAATGTGAAAGATTGAGCACCGAGCCCATAAAACGAGCAATTGAATGGCCAATTGATGAATTTCATCTTATTGAATCACGCATGGAGCCTGAGGGCGCACACTACTTCACGGTAGATACCTTTGCGCTCATGAAACATAGCTAGACGTGAAGTGGTGACACTATTAGACTGGCCTCTATCGGTGGACTGAAACTAGATTACAAATATAAAGACAACATTCGAGGTTAACGTGGAAGAAGATAAGAAAAAAGCGCTGGTAGCAGCACTCGGTCAGATTGAGCGACAGTTCGGAAAAGGGGCTGTTATGCGGATGGGGGACGACTCTGGACCAAGAGATATTGATGTAATCTCGACTGGATCTCTGGCTTTAGATGTTGCTCTGGGTATCGGTGGACTACCTAAAGGCCGCGTGATTGAAATTTTTGGCCCTGAGTCTTCTGGTAAAACGACGTTGACACTGCAGGTGGTTGCCGAATGTCAGAAGATGGGTGGAACCGCCGCCTTTGTCGATGCTGAGCATGCACTGGATCCAGGCTATGCAGAAAAGCTAGGTGTGAACGTGGATGACTTATTGGTATCTCAGCCGGATACTGGTGAGCAGGCATTGGAAATCACTGACATGCTGGTGCGCTCCGGCGCCATAGATGTGGTGATTGTTGATTCAGTAGCCGCACTCACACCGCGCGCAGAAATTGAGGGTGACATGGGTGACTCGCATATGGGTTTGCAAGCTCGATTAATGTCGCAGGCATTGCGCAAATTGACCGGAAACATCAAGCGTTCCAATACTATGGTGATTTTCATTAATCAAATTCGCATGAAGATTGGTGTTATGTTTGGTAATCCTGAGACCACCACTGGAGGTAATGCGCTTAAATTTTATTCCTCAGTGCGTTTAGATATTCGCCGCATTGGCGCAATCAAGAAAGGTGATGAGATTCTTGGTAATGAGACGCGAGTGAAAGTGGTGAAAAACAAACTTGCCCCTCCGTTTAAACAAGCCGAATTTGAAATTCTTTATGGAGAGGGTATTTCCCATCTGGGTGAACTAATAGATCTAGGAGTGCAGCATGATATGGTGAAAAAGGCTGGTGCTTGGTATAGCTACAAAGATGATCGCATAGGTCAAGGTAAAGAAAATGCTAAAGCTTATTTGAAAGAACATCCGGAAATCGCGATTGAATTGAATAAGCTATTACGTGCGGAGTTACTGCCTAAGAGTGAGCCCATAGAGAGTCAAGAAGTTGACGAGATAGAACCAGTTGACGAGGAATAATTAATAAATAACTAAAGACATAGGACTAAGACACTGAAACACGAACGTGACGCATATTATGTGGCGGTTAACTTGCTGTCACGTCGTGAACATACTCAGTTAGAGTTGGAAACTAAGCTCAAATCTAAAGGGTTTGAGGCACAAGCAATAGCAGATGCGATGCATTTATTGCATGAAAGAGACCTACAAAGTGATGCACGTTATCTAGAGGATTTTGTGCGCTCACGTATGCTTAAAGGTTATGGGCCATTGCGTATTAGTCAAGATTGTCGTCAGCGTGGAGTCGATGAAAATTTATTCAATCAATATATGAATTCCGAAGATTTTAATTGGATGCAGCTCGCACAAGACATTTATATTAAAAAATATGGTGAAAATCTCCCCATTGATGCCTTAGATAAGGCAAAACGCGTTCGTTTTATGCAGTCCAAAGGCTTTCCTAGTGATATAATTTTTCAACTTTTCAAATAAATTGAGTTTCTCATTTAAAAAAGAAACCAAGAAAAATATCAAATAGCACACAGGAAGTTGAAACATGCATAACAGTGCAGAAATTCGTCAGACGTTTCTGGAGTATTTTGAACGTCAGGGACACACTCGAGTGCCTACCAGTTCACTGGTTCCAATCACTGATCCAACATTATTATTCACCAATGCTGGTATGGTGCAATTCAAAGATGTATTTCTGGGATTAGATACTCTCGATTATAGTCGTGCAACTTCCAGTCAACGTTGTGTGCGAGCAGGTGGAAAACATAATGATCTTGAAAATGTTGGATACACTGCACGTCACCACACATTTTTTGAGATGCTAGGTAACTTTAGTTTTGGGGATTACTTTAAATCTGAAGCTATACACTATGCATGGGATTTTCTGACAGAAGAGATTGGTTTGCCCGAAGAAAAACTCTGGGTAACGGTCTTTGAAGAAGACAAAGAAGCGGAAGATATATGGTTGAATAAGATTGGTGTGAAAGAAAGTCGATTTTCACGTATTGGTGCAAAAGATAATTTCTGGTCAATGGGTGATACAGGACCCTGTGGACCATGTACAGAAATTTTCTATGATCATGGTGAGCATATTGCCGGCGGTCCACCTGGAACGCCTGAAGAAGACGGTGATCGTTTTGTAGAAATTTGGAACCTAGTGTTTATGCAGTATGAACGTGATGTTGCGGGTAAGCTAGATGCATTGCCAAAACCTTCCGTTGATACCGGTATGGGGTTAGAACGATTATGCGCGGTGTTGCAAGGTGTTCACAACAATTATGATACTGATTTATTTCAAGGGTTAATAAAAAATATCGCTGCTCAGGCTAAGCTTAAAGATTTACATAATCCGTCACTTAAAGTTATTGCTGACCATATCCGGTCATGCAGTTTTTTGATTGCTGATGGGGTGTTACCTTCTAATGAAGGGCGTGGTTATGTACTGCGTCGCATTATTCGACGTGCCGCACGTCACGGACATCAAATAGGTCTAAATGAGCCTTTCTTTCATACGCTCGTTACGCCACTGATTGAGAGTTTTCACGGAGCTTTTCCAGAATTAATAGAATCAAAGCAACGTGTGCAACGAGGCTTGCTTAATGAAGAAGAACGTTTTAGTGAGACCCTAGAGCAGGGTATGCGAATCTTACATGAAGATATTGAGCGCATGTCGGGTGACTGTATTTCTGGTGATACGGTTTTTAAGTTATACGATACCTATGGATTTCCTGTTGACTTGACTGCTGATATCGCACGTGAAAAAAACCTGACCATTGATATGTCTGGTTTTGAGAGCAATATGCAAATGCAACGAGAGCGTGCCCGTGATTCAAGTCGTTTTGGTGAAACTTATGATGTTGCTTTGGATGTTAAAGGTGCTAGCAAATTCACCGGTTATGAACACCTTGATGGACACACTCAGGTCACTGAGTTGTTTAAAGACTATCAGCCAGTGAAAAACATTCAAGCTGGTGAGGAGGCTATTGTGTTTTTAGCTGAAACACCATTCTATGCTGAAGCAGGCGGTCAGGTGGGTGATACAGGTATCTTAAAAAGTGATGATTTCATGTTTGAAGTGTATGACACTCAAAAGAAAAGTAATAATAATGCACATATTGGTAAACTTATATCTGGTAGTTTAGCAGTAGGTCAAACTGTAATGACGCAAGTCGATCAAACTCGTCGTTCAAACGTCATTTTAAATCACTCGGCAACCCACTTGATGCATGCTGCGTTGAGGCAAGTATTAGGTCAACATGTTCAGCAAAAAGGATCATTAGTCGATGCTGACAGATTGCGTTTTGACTTTTCACATGATGCTCCAGTGAGTGATGATGAAATGACTATGATTGAAACAATCGTTAACCAACAAATACGCCACAATCAATCGGCTGAAGCCAAAATAATGGCTAAGGATGAAGCATTAGCTGCTGGTGCTATGGCACTGTTTGGCGAAAAATACGGAGAGGAAGTTAGAGTGTTATCGATGGGTGATTTCTCAGTAGAATTATGTGGAGGAACTCATGTAACAAGAACGGGAGATATTGGAGTATTTAAGATTATTTCTGAGGCGGGTGTCGCATCAGGTATACGTAGAATAGAGGCAGTGACAGGTGAAAACGCTTTTAAATGGCTTCAGGCTTCGTTACAAAGCTTTGATCAAGTTGCTCAACAGCTTAATACGCATCGTGATAATGTCTCAGCAAAGATTGACGGAGTCATAAAAAAATCACGCGAGTTAGAGAAAGAGCTCACTCAACTAAAAGCCAAACTTGCCAGACAAGCCAGTCTAGATATTGAGACACAAGCTGAAGAAATACAGGGAATTAAAGTGCTTGCACAAGAACTAGAGGGTGCAGATACTAAAACTTTGCGTGAGACACTAGATAAGCTCAAAGATAAACTAGGCAGTGCAGCTATAGTCCTGGCATCTTCACAGGGCGATAAAGTAACTATAGTCGCCGGTGTGACTAAAGATCAAACAGATCGAATCAAGGCGGGAGATTTGGTCAATTCTGTGGCCACAAAAGTTGGTGGTAAAGGGGGTGGTCGTCCTGACATGGCGCAGGCAGGGGGAAATAATCCAGCGGCACTTGCAGCCGCATTACAAGCAGTGCCCGAGTGGGTTAAAGGACAACTTTAAACATGGCAGTTATCGTACAAAAATATGGGGGTACCTCCGTTGGTACTACTCAGAAAATTAAGCAAGTCGCTGAGAAAATTATTCGTGCAACAGCCAAGGGTGATCAGTTGATCGTAGTGGTCTCAGCGATGAGTGGAGAAACAAATCGTCTCATTGGTTTAGCTGCAGACATCATGGGTGACAATCCTTATGGTTCAGAGTTAGATGTTTTGTTATCAACGGGTGAACAAGTCACTATTGCTTTACTTGCTATGGCTTTAAATCAGCGTGGTTGTAAGGCTGTTGCAAGAACGGGTTGGCAGCTAGAGATTAAGACGGATAAAGCGAGTAATAAAGCCCGTATAGAGAGTATTAATACAGAATTAATTCAAAAAGACTTGGACAACGGTGCGGTAATTGTAGTGGCGGGTTTCCAAGGGATTGACCAAAATGGAGCCATTACCACTCTCGGGCGTGGAGGCTCTGATACTACGGCTGTTGCGTTAGCAACTGCCATCAAGGCACAAGAATGCCAAATATACACTGATGTAGATGGTGTCTATACGACGGATCCACGGGTGGAACCAAATGCACGCAGGCTTGAGCAAATTACTTTTGAAGAAATGCTGGAGATGGCCAGTCTTGGCTCGAAAGTATTACAGATTCGTGCTGTCGAATTTGCAGGAAAATATAAAGTCCCATTGAGAGTGCTTTCGACTTTTGAAGAAGGCCCAGGCACGTTGATTACAACGGAGGAAAATCAAATGGAAGAAGCAAAAATTGCAGGTATAGCGTTTAATCGGGATGAGGCGCAGTTGACACTCAAAGGGGTGCCAGATCAACCGGGCATTGCCGCTAAAATCCTAGGTCCGATTTCTCGTGCAAATATTGAGATCGATATGATCGTGCAGAATGTGGCATGGGATAACACAGCAAATTTCACCTTTACTGTGCACAGGAATGATTATAAGCGTGCATTGAGTATATTACAGGATACGGGAGATAAGTTGGGTGCCAATACAGTTAGTGGTGATGACAATATCGTGAAATTGTCAATTGTTGGTGTGGGCATGCGATCACATGCTGGAATTGCCAGTGAAATGTTTGAGGCATTAGCACAAGAGGGCATTAATATTCGCATGATTTCTACATCCGAAATCAAAATATCAGTGGTCGTGGATGAGAAGTATCTTGAATTGGGCGTGAGATGTCTGCATGATGTGTTTGGGCTGTCTGAGAAACATACAAACGCTAATTGAGGGCAAATAATAAACATTAGGGTTCGATAGGCAGTTCTCACCAGAATGACGCAAGAATAATAATAAATTAGTCATTTTAGGGGTAAATAAACGGAAAGGAGAACAGGGTATGTTGATATTGACCCGCAGGGTAGGAGAAACCCTCATGATCGGTGATGATGTGACGGTCACAGTACTAGGGGTAAAAGGTAATCAAGTGCGAGTTGGGGTGAGTGCTCCTAAGGAGGTATCTGTTCATAGGGAAGAAATCTATGAACGCATCAAACAAGAACAAAAGAGTAATCAAGCGACTTAGACCATGTCCATTGAGGTATGCAAATTGTTAGTGTTAGATAACAGTATGCATGGTGAGTTAAGTTTGAAGGTTATTCGATGATTATGCGCGGTTGTTTTAATCCATGTTCATATGAGATCAGCACATTGCTAGTATGAATGAAGAATGCAAATCTATATTGAAATAACAGTCAGAATTTGCGAGACTGCGCAGCCTCTCAGGTAAGTTACACTTAATTGATATTTCTATACCCTCGATTTATCTCGATGGTCAAGTAAGCACTTTAGTGGATTAAGTGGTAGCTACCCGAACACACATAGATACTAAGTAATGTTTTGATACGGAGAAGTGGCTGAGCGGCTGAAAGCGCTCCCCTGCTAAGGGAGTATAGGGTTTATAGCTCTATCGAGGGTTCGAATCCCTCCTTCTCCGCCAAAGACATAATATAATCAAAAACTTATAAGATAAATCCTCTCATACCCCACAAAGAACCCCACATATTGGAAATGCAATGAGTATTTGCTAAGGGCCCAGCAAGAACGCGAAAGAATTCAGTGCTTACAACCGAAATAATTTCGAACTCAAACCAGTCTGTAGGCTAATGTTGCCTCTAGTTGCTAACTTTTTAACATGGAATAACACCTAAAAAGATATTAAAAAAATAAAGTGTTGTGTATTATTCAAACGAACTCTTATCGTAGAAAATTAGAGTGTACTGCATAAATCATTGAGTAAGTTGCTTTTGGAAGTTTCTCGTTCTCAACAATTGCTCTATGTTCATAATAATCAAATAATAATACTTTCAAGTTTAATAATTTTTATTCTTTTATTTTTAA
>Ga0181553_10002356_pt1 | contig 16732 bp, 9 predicted proteins | sample 011ome_17_FD_133753 | JGI IMG/M metagenome (GOLD analysis project Ga0181553, IMG submission 133753) | Coastal salt marsh microbial communities from the Groves Creek Marsh, Skidaway Island, Georgia - 011502XT metaG (megahit assembly) | ecosystem: Environmental > Aquatic > Marine > Intertidal zone...
AATATATTGTTTGTAGATTTGGCAAAATAGGAATTTCTTCGATTTCTGTATATTGACAATCTAAATATTGTAAATTTGGTAAAACTGGAATTTTTAACATACTTGATACATAACAATTTAAAATTCGTAAATTTGGTAAAATTGGAATTTCTTTAATTTTTGTAACATAACAATTTAATATTTGTAAATTTGGTAATATTGGTATTTTGGTTATTTTAGTATTATAACAATTTAATTCTTCTAAATTTGGTAAGTTTGGAATTTCAACTATATTTTGACAATCTCTACAATCTAATACAGTTAAATTCTCGTCATAATCACCAATACAAATTACACACATCTTTTATATAATATAAAAAATAAAATCAATTTTTTTATAGTTAAAAAAATAGAGCTGTCTTTTATTTATTTAAATTTTCAATTAATTATCAATAACATATAGTATTTATAATTAAAATAATCATTATTTAATTAAATATAATTTAAATAAATAATACAATTAATATATAATACTTATATCATTCTTATCCTTATATAATTAAAATTGAACTTACATTTAGTAAATACATAAAGTATTAATATAAAATGTCATCATTTATTCCACTCAATGAAATTAGCAAAGTTCAATTTTACGTATTGGGTAATAAAGATAATAAGACAGAATCATCTGTTGAAATAAGAAATAAGGAACTATTTAGAAATGGAACACCATTTCCACGGGGTGTATATGACATAAAACTCGGCACTACTGATCATTTATATACTTGTCAAACTTGTTGGCATAATAAGGACTCTTGTCCAGGACATTATGGTAATATTGAATTACCACATCCTGTATTAGCTGCTTTATTTAAACGAGAAATACTCAAATGGTTAAAAATCATCTGCTTTAATTGTGGAAGTCCAATTATTCCTATTAATAATAAAAAGGATATATATGGAAACTTCTTAATTGATAAAGATAATATATTAAATGAATTTGTAAAATTAACAAGAAATACAGCAAGCAAAATTGTAAGTTGTATTCATTGTAAAGAAAAGCATCCTTATGTATTTAAGGATTCTAAGGACCATTTAAAAATTATGATAAAGACTGAAACAGAGGAAAGGCGATTATTTAATCACGAAATTGAAAATATTTTTATGAAAATTACGGATGAAACTGTAATTGCCTTAGGAAAAACATTAGAATCACACCCAAATAAATATGTATTAAAACAATTACGAGTCCCACCAGTTACGGTGAGACCTGATATTAAAAAGATTAAAGGTGGAAGATCGAATAATAATGATTTAACTACAATCTTAAAAAATATTATTAATTTATTGGATAAAGTCCCTAAGGTATTAACTGAAGAAACTATTGACCAAAATATAATACAATTAGATAATATTGAAATGCATTATGCTGCTTTGATTAAAGACAGTCCAGCTGGTAATATTAATAAATTACAAACAAATACTGGTGCGACATTAATGTCTTTAGCAAGTAGATTACCCAAAAAAACTGGACGTATTCGTAAAAATATTTTAGGAAAACGAACAACATATATGGGTCGAAGTGTAATTACTGGAGATGATAAGATTAAGATTAATGAAGTAGGAGTTCCTATTTCTATAGCGAAAAATATACAAATCCCCGAAACGGTCCAATGGTATAATATCGATAAACTTATGCTTTATTTTAAAAATAAAGATAAAGTCTATCCAGGATGTTCTCGTATTATTAAACATAATACAGGAACTGAATATTATTTAGGAGCTGAAAATGATAATATCATTTTAGAAGAAGGTGATGTTATTTATAGAGATTTAATTGATGGCGACTATGTTGCTATGAATCGAGCTCCATCATTATTATATAGTTCTATTAGTGGGCATATTGTCAAAGTTTTAGATAAAGGTGATACTTTACGATTATCTGTTAATGTAGTTGATACATTATATGGTGGTGATTTTGATGGTGATGCTATGATGATTATATTTCCACATAGTATTATGTCAAGAAATGAATGTAGAAGATTATGCGGAATAGAAAAATGGTTTATTTCACTAAAAGATGGTAATCCATCTATTGGTGTTTATCACGACGGGTTAATTGGTTCATACGAATTAACTAAAAATGATATTCAAATTAATAAACTTAATTCTATGAGATTATATAGTAATAATTCTACAAATATTTTTATAGAAGAAAATGGTAATTCATTAAACGGTCGAGAGATTATTACAAATATCTTACCAAAAATCAATTATGAAAAAAAATGTAAGCATTATAATGCTGATTATGCACACTTTATTAATTATAATAAGGATGAAATTAAAGTAAATATTAAAAGAGGTGTTTTAAATTCAGGTCGATTAGATAAAAATTCTATCGGACAAGGTGTATTAGGTAGTATGTTTCATATTATTTATCAAGAATATGGGCATGAACTTGTATTAGATAGAATTTATGATATTCAACAAATTACAACAATGTTTCAAATGCATAGAGGTATTACTATTTCTAATAAAGATATTACAATTAGTAAAGAAGTTTTAAAAAAAGTGCATGACAAGACAAGTTCTATTATACACGAAGCTAATATGATTACAGAAAAATTAAATAATAATGATATTATCCCACCACTTGGTATGACTATTAATCAATATTATGAAGAACAATCATTGGCTCAATTAACGTTGGGAAGTGATTTCGAACAGTTGATTTTAGAAAATGTAGATACCGAGAATAATCAATTATATAAACTGATTATATCAGGGTCGAAAGGAAAATTAGTAAATTTTATTCAAATCAATGCAGCTATCGGCCAAACCAGTATTAATGGTGAGCGTATGCAAAAAATCTTTGATTATGAGAGAATTTCTCCACATTTTCAAAGATTTGAAAATTCACCAGAAAGTAGAGGGTTCGTTGCAGAGTCATATACATCAGGTGTAACGAATACATCATTCTTATTCCAAGCCATGCAAGCGAGGTATAGTATTATTAATAAAGCATTATCTACAAGTGTTACTGGTTATCAGAACAGAAAAAGTATTAAAAATTTGGAATCTATGGTTATAAGTAATCATAGAAGTATTGTAAAAGTCAATAATGTAGTCCAATTATTATATGGAGATGATGGTATTGATAATAGAATGAATGAAATTGTAAAGTTTAAAACTATTATGATTTCTACTAAAGAATTTAATAAGTTATACAAAACAGAACTTAAAGATTTAGGAAAGAAGTTTCAAAATAAAGAAATGGAAAAAATTATATTAGATGAATTCGAACAAATAAATGAAGATAGAGAATTTTATAGAAAACAATTTATGAAAATGGAAATCAGAAAAATTAAAAATATGTTATTAACAGATGAAAGAAGATTACCAGTTAATACATATAGAATTATTGAAGATGTGTTATATAATCATAGAGAAGAAATTATTGCTTCTAATGAAATTATTAATCCAGAAATATCTATTAATAAAGTTAAACAATTATGTATTGACTTAGAATATTGTTATTATAATGAAATTCAAAAAAATAACAATATGGTCATTCCAGAACATATTAGACATTCATTAAATGTTTTAAAAATATCAATTCGAAGTTATCTATTCTTAAAAAATATTATTAATAAAAAAATTATTAGTAAAATTTTAGATTTAATTATAGATAAAATTATCTTGGTATTTAAGACTTCATTAATTGAATATGGAACAGCGATTGGTATTATTACAGCCCAATGTATTTCAGAACCAATGACACAATATGTATTAGATAGTCATCATAGGTCAGATTCCAGTGGAACAAAAACTTCATTTATTAAATTAATGAAAGAAGTTCTTGGAGCTGTTACTACCGACAAAATGGCTAATCCATCTATGATAATATTCCCCAAAGAAGAATATGCTACAGATAAGGATAAAATACAAAATATTGCTAATCACATTGAAATGATGCCTTTAATTAGATTTGTTGTAAATTATCAGATATTCTTTGAAGATTACAAACAAATAGTTCATCCTGATTATATAAATGAAATTAAAATGATTGAATCATTTGAAAAACATAATCCTAATTTACAAATACCATCTGATTTAATTAAATGGTGTATAAGATTAGAATTACATAAAGAAACAATCATAGAAAAAGATATGAAATTAGATACTATTTTGATTAAATTAAATCAAATTTATCCAAATATATTTGTAGTAAATACAGTAGAAAATGCTGACTTGATTATATTAAGAATATATATTAGTAATTCTCAATTTAAAAAAGTATCAAATATAAATCTATCTATAATTGAGAAATTTGTAGAAGAGTTATTAAATACTATATTAAGAGGTGTGAATAATATTACATCAACTGTTGTTACCGATAAAGTAATCAGAAGTGTTATTAATGAAGACGGTTCAATTTCTAAACAAAATACATATGTCATAAAAGCAGATGGAACTAATATGTCTGATATATTTGAAAATCAATATATAGATATTTATAAAACACAATCTGATAGTATTTTAGAAGTATATAATCTATTAGGAGTAGAAGCTGCCAGAGAAAAAATTATTATAGAGCTAAAAAATATGATGGATTCTGTATCTACTAAGCATTACTTAGTATATGGTGATGAAATGACTATTACAGGAGAAGTTACTTCAATTGAAAAATCTGGTTTAGCATTAAGAGAAGCTGATAATATATTATTAAATATGTCATTCAGTCACCCATTAAAATCATTAGAAGGTGCTGCTATTAATAATAATAGTTCTAATGTAGATGCTTGTTTAAGTAGTGCTCTAATGTTAGGAAAAGTTCCTAATTATGCCAGTAATTATAATACTGTTTGTATTAATGAAGAATTCATTAAAGAATATAATAAAGATATGAGCTCGCAATTAGATGATTTATAAGTTAGTGATTATATTTAATTACTTATATAAATTTTTTCGTTAATATAAATTTTAAAATTTAATATATTAATATTATTATTAACAAAGAATGTCGAGAATATATATTGATTTTTTATTGGGTTATAAATATCACCAGTTAATATATCTAAATACATATCTAAATTCTTTTTTGTAATAATCAACTTGGATTTATTACAAAAATTAGTAGATGAATCTTCTTTACAGGGTAGTAGAATATTTGGAAAATTGAAATCATAATTTATAATATCCTTATCCCTTACGTCAAATATTTTTTCTGATATATTTTTTAACTCTTTTAATAATTCCTTTTTTTCCATATTTTTAAATTTTATAATAAATAATTTATCAAATTGAAATATATTATTTTTAATTTCATTTATGATTAAAGTTTTTAGTTCTTTGAATGATGAAATATTTTTATTTATATAGAATATTATAATTTTTATTATGTTGATATATGAAATGTTTAATATATCAACATACTCGTTATTAATTTTTATTAATGAATCGAAAAATTTTCCCATAGTTTTGTATATTTTATTATCAGTAGTTTTAAAATAATTATTAGACAACTCATCAATGCTTAAATTATTTATACAGTTCTTTATCTGATTTCTTAATTTAAATTCTTTATAAAAATTAAATTCTTTTTGGAATTGTAATAATATCAAAGAATATAAATATGTATTATATAATGATTTATTTTTATCAGTAATGCGTTTATCTTTTATTAATTTTTCATTATTTATAATAATATTATTTATTATAAATGGGTTATACAATAATTCCTTAATATATAAATTCTTAATACTGTTATTATTTATATTACTTTTTGTCAAATCAAACTCCCTAATTAAAATATCTCGAATTCCATTTTCTTTAGAACTGATAATTTTTTTCATTTTTTCTAATGAATTATTTATAATATTTATAGATAAATTTATAGTGATAATAGGGTTAATATAGAAAAGTAATCCATTACAAACAACACCAATAATCTTATTATCAAATTCCACAAATTCAGATATCCTTAAGAATTTATATTTATAATTTGACACTATATCGAAATTAAATGATATATCTGAATCTTTATTATTAGATTTTACTTCATTAAATAAAATCTTTTCTTCAACGATATCACCCTCATTTTTTATTTTTTGGTAGATAAAAATATTATAATTATATATAAATTCAAGAATTGAATTTATATTAATAGAATATTTAGACATATCTATATGTTTATATATAATTTTATTTTTTATGTCGTCATCTAATAAATTAATAAATGATTCATGTATAGATAGATATAATTTTTTATTATTAAAATTTATCAAAATACCATAACATTTATCAAAATTATTAATATAATATTTCTCTATATTCATTTTACCAAAATATGTTATAAATTCAGATATCATCTTTAAGTCAAATATATGATACACTCTCAAATTTTTCATCAAATAATAATTATACATTTTTTTTAATTCTATAATTATTTTATTAGTATTATTAAATATTTTTTGTGTAATCTCAGAATATTTAAAATGTTTTTTTGGATTTATTAAATAAATTGGATTGTATGTAATATTATTTTCTGATAATTTCTTTTCCAATATTATAACATATTTACTATTTTCATAAATAGGGAATATATCATTTACATATTTTATATTTTTTTCTATTGTTAATTCTATAGAACCTAAATCTTTAAATAATAAAATCCTTATACTCATATGACTACTAATATCTATAAATAATTCGTTCCATAAATCAAATGTATTACAAATAATTTTATTATGTATAAAAGTATTTGTAATATTTATTAACAAATCTTCCATATTTGTAAAATTATATATCAATTTTCCTCCTAATAAAAATGAAAATAAAGATATATTAGACTTCAAAAATAATATTACACTTTTGATATATTCTATTAATGTCATTTCATATAAATCAGATAGAATTGTAATTATACCTATATTAAAATTATTATTATGATTTTGAACTATTCCATATATATAATATTTTTCTGTTTTATTTTCTTTATCATTAATTATAGAATCTAAATCATTCGGCAATTCCATAATTCTATTAATTTCTAATTCTTTTCCATATGACATAATATATCTTGATGAATCTAATTTTGATTTTTTAATATCATACTTATAATTGGATAGACATTCATTGTAAATTATTTTTGATTTACTACCAATATCTAAAATACCTGAATCCTTTTTTTTACAACACGGGACGCAATAATTATCAGGATGTATATTTGTTAAAAATTTAACAAATGGATAATTTTTATTAGGGCAGAAATAATACTCCTCTTTATTTTTTGTAAAGTTCCAAAATTTAGTTATACTTTCTTTATTAGAATCATTAATAAACGATTTGGACACTATTACTGGTTGTAATTTTTTCTGACATTTTCTAGAATACATATCTTTATTTGTTTTGGGGTCTTTTATAATAAATAATTTCGGGTCTGTGCGTTTTAATATTTTCAATGGAGACGATTGAATTTCTTCTCCTTCTATTAAAATATTCTTTTTATTTATGTATAAAAATTTATATATAATTTCAGATATGAATTCTAATTCTAATTCTGTAATATTATTTAATTCTAATTTTAGATTATTTATTTTATTTTTCAGAGAAAAGGTTTTAGTATTAACAAAAATTCTGTTCCACAATATTTTAATATCACCATTAGAATAATATAAGAAATAATTCTTTACATTATTTACATATTTTTCTATAAGTTTATCATTAAAATTTACCATACCTTTATTAATACTATATTCTATTTCATTATTAACTAATCTTTCTGATTTTATATTAATAATACCAGTAAATATATAATCCTTTAATTTATCTAATAAATTAAAAAATCCTTTACTTGATATTTCATTATTCCAAAATAAATGTATAATACTATTTTTAATTTCATTATTATATTTAGTAATAGATGCTAACCTATTATCAGTGTATATTAATTTATTATTAATATTATTCAAAATTGGATTAATAATTTTATCAATTATCTCAAATAATTTTTCATTATTTATCTCAAATAAATCTTTAAAAAATACTTTCAAAATAATATCACCAATTTCATTTATTACTAATATCATATAAATATTATCATTCTCAAAAATGTTAAATTTGGGATAAATTATATGAATACTAAACAATATAGAATTATTGTCAAATTCTATTTCTTGAATATTTTTACTATTGTTATTAATTTTAGTTAGAGATATATTTTTATTATCTACAATTATGTTAGATTTGATATAATTAATATTTGGAATGGTTACTATTTCTATATTATCAAATAAATTTCTGATATTAATTTTATTAAGATTATTTATTGATTTAATAAAAAATTCACGCTCAATTATAGAAAATGTAAATTGAGTTTTTACAAATTGTGAATATTTTAAATTATCAATACTATCATATTGTCTAATCATATTAATTTCTTTTTCATATTTCATCTTAGTAGAATTATAATTTAAATGTAATAGTGGGTAAGTTTCAGATAAAACATCTTCAAATAATATATACATTTTAAACATTTCATATGAAAACATTGGAAAGTATTTCATAATAAATGAATAATATATCATATCTGTTTGCTGCTTATCCTTCTTTATTATATCATAATAGTCTGATTTATTTATGATAAATTTTTCTAAATCTAATAAATTAAATTCAATAGAGTTATATTCTTGAAAATATGAATATAAATAACTATATTCATGTCCATGTATTGTAATATTATCTCTATTCTCGTATAAATACAAATCTATAGGTAGTTTATTTATCTTTTGTAATTTTTCTATATTATTAAATGATATATCATATTTAAGTTTATCAATAAAAACGTTATAATTAAATAATGATATGTTCTGTTTATATATATGTATATTAGTTGCTAAAAATATTTTCTCCTTTAATATTTTTATATTGTCTTCCGGTAATATAAAAATATCAGTATTATATATAACATCTTTTTTGACATTACTATCTATATTATTACTATTTATTATAGTTTCTTCTATTGGTCCTTCGTAATTAAAATCATCTAAATCATCTAAATTAAAATCATCAAAATTAATCATATCCTCACTTGTAGTAAGTTCATTACTACCATATTTATTCGATATCAATTCTAATTTATCATTCCAATCCTTTCCATAATATTCCTTTAATATTTTAGGGCTTTTCTGAGCATCAAAATTTAATATATTGTTTTTAATATTAGTAGGTATATCACCAAGAAAAATTATTTTGTAGTCTATATATAACTTATTTTCTAACACGTCTAAAATATTTATTTTTATAGGATTTTGTAAAAAATAGTTATACATTATTATTTATATTATAAAAAATAATATTTTTGTTTATATATTATATAAAAAATATTCTCTAATTGTTTTTAATTATTAAAAACAATGGTAGGGAACATCAAAATATATATACTTATTTGTATATTAATTATAATATTTATAATTAATGAGCTCTATATTAAAGAAACGATGATATCACACAAAGTAAATAATAAAGAATTTAAAGTATATGATAAATTTCAAAATTACAGAGGGGCTGCTGATATATTATACGAAATAGATAATAGGATACATAAATTATTCAAACATCTAAATGATAAGTATATATTACCTAAAAAACAGATTGACGAAGTATTAAAAAAAAGATTAGTGAAAATGATATCTACATATAAAACCCATCACCTAAAGGAAAATTTTCCAGCAGAACATTTGGGTATTGGAAAAAAACCAGATAGTAGTTTCACTTTAAATAAGAAAAATATGTCAATATGTTTAAGAGATGATGAATCTAAGAAATTTCATGATATTAATGATATAATGTTTGTAGTTATTCACGAAATGAGTCATATTTTAAACCCAACATACGGGCACCCGAGACAATTTTGGATTTATATGAAATTTCTTTTACATGAATCAGCAGAATTAGGAATATACAACCCAGTAGATTATAGAAATAATAATATAAAATATTGTAATACTAATTTAACTGCTAATCCATATTTTAATAAAATGGAATGTAATATAGGAATACCCCATACGTGTTATTAAATATTAACAACACTATCTACTAAACCAGATACAAAGAATAATAAATATATACCCAATATTTTATTATTTAGGTTCGTATCTATATTTTTTTTCTTTGGATCATATCCAAGTATAATATTATCTTCGTCATTAATATCTATTATAATATCAGTTGTTTTTTTATTATAATATCTATTTTTATTATAATTTTCTATTTTATATTGTGTTATATCTTCAGAAATTGTAATAATATTTCCATATTCATCATTATCATCAAAATCATCACCTATTGTATAACAACTATCCATGCTATCTGTCATTAAACATCTACCAACATTTAAAAATGACATGTGTGATATATTATTTTCCATTTTATATATAACATTATATATAAAAATAATATATACAAAAAAGTAATATATACAAAAAAGTAATATATACAAAAAAGTAATATATACAAATTACATATTATCTAATTTTTCTCTTGATTTTATAAATGAATTAAAATTATCAATTACAACTTGGTCAATATCTACAATATATCTTTCTTGAAATTTGATATCTGATTTTAAATTTTCTACCATTTCTTTTAATAATTTGTTTTCCTGTAATATAATATTATATTTTTTTTCTAATTTCAAATAAGATGTATTATGTGTGTATCTTTTAGTTAATGATAAAGTTGTTTTAATAGAATTAAACATATTCATTAGATTTAATAAATATTATATTAGTTAATCAATTTTTTTTATATTTAGAATTTATCCATTTATTAATATATAATCTAATATTATTCTTCATCTTTTTACTATATATATTATAGAATTTCATAACCTTTTCGTGACACTTGAATGAGTTTTTTGATATATCAGTCAAAACAACAGATTCAAGTGTTCTAGCTCGAGATAATCCAGTATATCCTTGCCCGTATTCAAATATACTTTTACCTAAATCTATTGATAAATAGTCTATCGTCATACCTTGGCTATTATGATTTAATATACCATTTCCAATATATGTATTATCTGAAGGTATATATAAATCATATACTTTATTTACTGATTTGGTTATGTTAATAACTGAATCATAGAATATATTATTTTTTGTTATATAATCTATAAATAAACCAGTTTTGCCAAATTTATTTATATTCTTTATTTTTCTTGATAATTTATATAATGTGTCGAATGTTATATTTATTTTTTTATCTATAATAGAATTTATTATATTATATAATTTATATGGTAATAATTTATAATCAATATTTAATTTATAATATGCTAATAATTCTTTCTTAAGATTTGTCATAATATCTACAGTATTTTGAACTTTTATATTATTTTTTATATCAATAAAAACGGTATCATAATTATCTATACTTATCTTATATATATCATCTAATATTTTGATATTGGTAGTTATTCCCATATTTAATAATATATTATTTATATCTATAGCAAAATCTTTAGAATGTGTATAATATGTAAGATTTTTATTTTGTAATGTATCTGTTTTATGAAATACACCTTTTATAAAATGTATCTGACATATTTTAGTATTTTCCAAAATGACCCACGGAACTTTTTTATTATATTTATCTGTATTTTTTATTCCACACCATAACAGAAAATTATTAAATACTGGGTCTTTTGTAAAATTATTATTGTCATATAACATTCCTATTATAAAACATAATTCTTTATCAATAAATTTTTTTGACTTAGAAATTGGATTATTTGGATATTCTTTAATAAATGATTTAATACAGATATCATTACCGTAGCAATTTGTATTATATTTTAATAATACAAGATCGTTATTACAAATATTAGATATTTTTTTCCAACTTTCTTTATATTTGTTAAGTGTTAATAGTATATGATTACCAGTTGCTTCTATCATGAACCCGCTATTAGTAGTAATTTCTAATGTATTCTTTACGTTTCCTTTAAAAATCTGTAATGCGTTAGTAGTCTCTATCTTTCCAACTATACCAAAATTTAAATTACTAACTGTATTACTTTTTTGATATTTGTTATTATCATATGAAATCTTTTTTATACGTTTTAATCCATTTGTTGTATAAATTAATGTATTCTCAGAACAACATTTATGAATAGTAATACTATATGCCAATTTAATAGGTAAGAATGATAATACATATTCTTTAGTATTACTATTTAATATATCTATTTGAACTTTTTGATATTCAATAACAACTTCTTCACCATTTAATAATTTAAGAGTAACACTATCATTAGATGAAATATCAATAACTATACCCCGAGTCCCATTTGCTAAACCATCTTCTATACTAATATTATATGTTATTATAACTTGGTCACTAATACATAATTCAATATGTTTATTAATATTATTATCTTGAATATATTTATCTATAGCATAATGGTGTTTATTATAATAAATTTTATATATCTTAGATTCCTTTACAGATTTTAATTTATTGTGTTCAATATTATTAATATAATCAACATTAGCATTATTAGAATATAAAACAGTTGGTCTAATATCTGTATCACCAAATTCCATTTTTTCGGTCTTTTGGTGATGTTCGTATAATTTATTATAAATATCTGTGGAACAATTACCAAATCTTAAATTTAATAACATATTACAAAAATCGGAATCATTTTCCTGTCTAATATTTTGTGTTAGATGTATTATTTTTAAATCTAATAATTTCCATATAACACTCTCAAAACAAAACAAATCACTTTTGACAGGTTTTAATTGACAAAAATCTCCAGATAATATTACTTGAATACCACCGAATGGTTTTGAATTTCTTTTTATTAATTGTAATATTCTATTAATTTTATTAAATAAATATTTTCCAATCATAGATATTTCATCTATTATTAATACTTTTAATCTTAATAATTTTTTATATAACATAAAATTTTTTTTAATTTTTTCATATATTTTATACACATTCTGATTACCAAATCCTAATCTTAGAAAGGAGTTTATAGTTACTCCATTTATATGAGTAGCAGATACACCAGTAGATGATGTAATTCCTATATTAATATTGTATTTTTTACAGTCTTTGATAATAGTATCTAATAAAAATGATTTACCTACACCTCCGCTTCCGGTAATAAATATATTTTTACCATCTTTATAATAATCAAAACCAATTTGTTGCTTAGAATTCATATTTTATATTATATTTATTATAATGAATCAATTTTAATAAATATAATACAACAAAAATATAGTATATAATAATATAGTATTATGCCGAAAAAAAATAATAGTAATGATTATGAACCAATAAATAAAAAGGCAAAAAAAAATAACGAAGAGTTAGAAGAATATATTAATGAAGATACACCACCTGATGATTTACAATCAATAGTAATAAAGATATTTAAAAAATTTAATATTACAACAAGTGTATTTATATTTATATTATATATATTAGTATCTACTGATTGTTTTCAATTACATATAGTTAGAGAATTATATACAAATGCGTACAATTCAAAAACCGATTCAATTACAGATTCTGGGTTAATATTAAACGGAGTGATTTTATCTGTATCATATTTATTATTTGATTTATGTTATAACAAAAAAAATTAAATGAAATAAAATTAAATTATTCGTAATCAGAATAATTATATAGAAATAAAATTAAATTATTCGTAATCAGAATAATTATATAATAATTCTTTTTTGTTTTGATTAATAAAATCTAATAGAAATTGTTGGATTTTTCTCGCTGAATAGACTGTATTTGATCCATCTATATTAATTTTTGTAGATGAAAATATCTTAACAGTAATTCTTTTTGGTTTTTTATTCTTTTTATTTGCCATACCAGTCTCTTTAGATATATCAAATTTTATAAGCATTGCTGGATATCTTTCAATTGAATATTTAATTTCAGTTATTGGAAATATACAATAATCTAATTTTTTATCATTGATATCATTTTTTTGTTGTAATAATAATGTCTTAAATTTATGTAGTTTAATATTATAATTTATATTATACTCATTAAATGAATAAAATTTATAATTTCTCATAATAGATTTAAGGGGTAATATTTCTATATCTTCTTTTTTATTATCAATTATTATTCTTACTTTGTTATTAAAATAACTTATAATTTTTTTTAAGTATGGAATCATTATATCAATATTCTCATTAGTTACTGATGGTATTTGTATAACACCATTTACAAATATCTTAATATGATATAATTTATTTATATCATCATTAATACCATCACTTAGAATAGTAAATGTAATTTGTGAAGTAAAATACTTACCAGTTCCTTGTTTTCGTCTATTTGATTTTGTTTTAATCTTAGGTTTTCTACCTCTATTTGATTTAACTGGTTTTTTTGTAAGTTCTTTATATTTTTCACTTATATATTCACCATAATTACAACCAATTTTAATAATGAAATTATTAAATAATTCATATTCCTTTTTATTATTACTTAGAATATCAATAATATTTTTTGTTATTATACTAAAATCATAATCACAATTTTTTAGTTTAGAATTATAATCTATTATATTATTATAATATTGTTTTTTATTTATAGAATATTCATTATATATTTTTTTAATATTTGATATATTATTAATAAATACTTCATAATTATTACAATAATCTTTAACTATATCTTTTATATTATTTGATGTTTTAATATTATTAATAATATCTTCTAATAATTTGGTATCTATATGTGATATCAAATCATGTATTAATTTAATATCACTATAATTAAATTCAATAATATTATTCAATTCTATATATTGTTTTATTAATATATTATTATTTAAAATATTATATAATTCTAAATAATTTATAGTTAAAATATTGATATCATTTTCAGTTATATCAATAGAACTAGAATATGCTATATCATTTTTATCAGATAATTGAATTGTTATTGTAAATAATGTTTCTAATAAATTATTAATATTTTTACAATATTTTTTGACATCAGTTAATGAAGTATTATTATATATTGAATATTCAACAAGTAATTTACCTATATTTATAATATTCTTATCAACAGAATCTTGGTTATATAATTCTTTTATTATAATATCATATAAATAAAAATCATTATTCAGTATATTATTTAAATAAGGTATAAATTCTTTATTTTTAATAGTTTTTAATTTAATAATATTATCTTTGTTAATATTATTAATATTTTTAATAGGATTGACTATATTATATAAAATATAGTCAATAGTTTCTTGTAAATCAAATTGTATATTAGATAGACCACCTTCAACAGTAATTGTAGATAATTCTAACTCGCTAAAATTTATGTTATTCATTGTAATATTTTATAGTTATATTACAATATACTCTTAATTCAATTTTAAATGTATTATTCTAATGAACGTAATTCGCTAATTGCTGAGTTCATATTAACATCTTGATAAATATTATTTTTATACTGTGATTTATTTAATTTAGCGTGTAAAAACATACTTGGTATTAGTTCTATCATAATTCTTGTAAAAGGTCCAATATCATACTGTTCCATAACACCGCCCATAATAGTAGATGTCTCGTGTCTTAAACGACGTAATTTGACCCTAACTGTGCTACTATAATCGGTCAAATCTGGTTTTAATCCTAAAAATTCATTCTGACCGTTGAAAATATTTTCGATGATACCTGCCCCCGTTAATATAAATTCCTCGGCAAACCCTCCGAATCTATGTCTATTATATTTAATCATATAAACTCTATGTACGTATTCGATAGTTTCTAAATCGGATTCATAATCCACCGATGGGACTTTTTCGGTATTAATACCTTCACCAACTAATTCTTCCTTTAAATCTTCTATTTTTTCTAATAACATTAATTTTTTTTCATCTTTTGATTCTTGATCGATATCAAAGTTAATATCATTTTCATCATAATCCCCACCAAGAGCATTATTTATAATATTTTGATTATGTTGTTCATTAGTCATCTTCGTTAAATATGGGTCGATTTGTGGTTTGCTGTAATTATTTGGAGGATTACTATAATTATTTGAGTGTTGTTTAGATTCACCACCAAAGTTTAAATTAAGACTATTCAAATCCTTATCCAAATCATTCATTTGTGAAATAATTGACCGCGTCTCGTCAAAATTCTTATCAAAGTTAAATGAAGAAGCGTCATTAAAATCCATATCCATGCTACTCTTAGTTTCATCTAATGTCATATAATTATCAGAAATGTTATTATTAATATTTTTTAATTTATTTTGATAATCATCAATTGGAACATACTCCTCTTTTGGTTGTGAGTATTTATTGAAGTAAGAATTTTTATTAATAAATTCACTTTCAATATCTTTAATATTTATAGTTTTATCAACTTCATTTCTATTAATTAAAGAAGACATACCTATCACGTTGATTGCTGAGTTCATACTTAATTTTTATTTTTAAATAATATAACATATAAATAAATATGTATTTAAATTTAAAAGAATTTTAAATAACATTAATTAATTTTTTTTTAATTAACTTTTAGACTGCTGTCCAACGCTGCACGGGTTTAGAAAACAACTGGTGGATCTAATAAAAAGTAATATAAATTAAAATTAATTGATTGAAAATGACGATCTAAACCCGTACAACGTTGGACGGGTTTAGAAAACAACTGGTGGATCTAATAAAAAGTAATATAAATTA
>Ga0181553_10002365_pt1 | contig 16692 bp, 13 predicted proteins | sample 011ome_17_FD_133753 | JGI IMG/M metagenome (GOLD analysis project Ga0181553, IMG submission 133753) | Coastal salt marsh microbial communities from the Groves Creek Marsh, Skidaway Island, Georgia - 011502XT metaG (megahit assembly) | ecosystem: Environmental > Aquatic > Marine > Intertidal...
CCCTTCTCATGCAATTGCAAAAAAACAACAAAAAGGTTTTGGAGGCATGCTAAGTTTTGAAATTAAAGGTGGAGTTGAGTCAGCAAAAAAATTTGTACATGAGCTTGAAATCTTGTCATTTGCCGAATCGCTTGGTGGGTTTGAAAGTTTGACTGCTCATCCCTACACAATGTCTCATGCTCAGCTAACTCATGAGGAAAAAGCAAAAATTGGAATTTCAGAGGATTTAATAAGAATATCTGCTGGCCTAGAAAACACTCAAGACCTTTTACAGGCCATTGAGAGTGGATTGAAAGTAGTATGATTATAGTTATACACGAGAATAATGAATGGATTCCTCCATTCGAAAATGCATTTAAAAAATTAAATCTTGTTTATGACTTTTGGTATTTACCAGAAATAGATCTTAATTTAAGTGATACTCCTCCTGATGCAGTTTTTTATAACAGAATGAGTGCATCTTCACATAGCAGAAATCATAGATATGAACCTGAGTTAGCTATTGGTATCTTAGAGTGGCTAGAAAAATATGATCGAACTGTGATAAATGGCTCACGAGCACTTGATTTAGAGATAAGTAAAATTCGTCAATATCAAGAGTTAGAGAAATTTGACATAGATACGCCCCCAACATACGCAACCATAAGAAAAAGTAGGATGTTAGATGGTGCCAATAAAATTGGTTATCCTCTTATTAGTAAGCATAATAGAGCTGGTAAAGGCCTTGGAGTGTTTAAATTTACCAACATGGAATCGCTTAAAAATTATATTATTAGCGATGAGTTTCAACCTTCTCCAGATGGCATCAACCTAATCCAGAAATATATATCAGCACCAACTAATTCAATCATCAGATTGGAGTTCATTGGTTCAAAATTTCTCTATGCTGTTGAGGTTGACACCACAGATGGTTTTGAGCTTTGTCCATCAGACAACTGTAATGTTGAATCAAATTGCCCTACAGGAGTTGCTGAAAAGTTCAGAATTTTAAAAAACTTTAAATTAGAAAATATTCAGAAATATGAAAAGTTTTTAATTAAAAATAATATAGGTATTGCTGGAATTGAAATTATTATTGATGAGAAAGGTAAAATTTGGACATACGACGTTAATACAAATACAAATTACAATCCTCAGGCGGAGGCTAAAGCAAATATTAGCGCTCCATTAAAAATTGCAAAGTATCTAAAGGAGCTGGCTGATCAAAAAAATCTTGCCCTTCAATCATCTTCATCATCACGTCGCTTTTCTTCAACTTTATAGATTTCTTTATCTATACAATCAAAATAACCAGGTTGCTCGGGATAGTGACTGTCAGCGACAACAGAAGCACCATCTTTCTCTCTGCGTATAGGTGGACCCTGAGGAGCCATTCCTAAACATGTTGTCATTGCTGCGCCCATATAACCTTCTACACCCAAATGACCATATGGATTTTTTGCTTTTTCGTATGGGGTAAGTTCGTCTGTTTGGCAACCACTTAAAATTATTAAAACAAGGAAACTACAAGCCTTGATAATAAAAGAAAACTGCATTTGATTTAAACGTAAGATATATAATTTATAGCATAAAAAATTTCTTACTTAAAGGTAAAAAAACACTCAGATATTAAGTTGCATATTATTTGTTATATGTTTATTGTGAACTTAGTGATTCTTATAAGATAAGGATTTTTCCTGTACCTTATAGCTAATTTGGAGGGGAGCCAAATTATATGGATACAAAATACTTATTTAAAAGACATAATACCTATTGGGTAAAAGTTGCTGTTCCAAAAGATCTTCGTAAGGAGCTAGGTTTTGATCTGAGAACCTCCTTGCATACCCACGAACTATCTGAGGCTCAAAAATTAAGAGAAGCGGTGGTAGAAGATTTTAAATCTCAAATATTTGCTGCCAAAGAAAACCTCAGACAGTCAAATGGAAAAAATCCTGTAAAAACTTTTATGCCAGTCACTGATACCTCTGACCCTCAGTATTATCATAAAGTTGTAGATTGCCAATATGCATGCCCAGCTCATACACCTGTTCCAGAATACATTAGAAAAATATCTCAAAATGAATACACAGAAGCCTATATGATTAATTGGGAGTCAAATGTATTTCCTGGAATTCTGGGCAGGACATGCGATAGGCCTTGTGAACCAGCTTGCCGAAGAACCAGAACTCATGAAAAACCTGTAGCTATATGCAGGCTAAAAAGAGTTGCGGCTGATTTTAAAGATGATGTTTCAGATCTATTGCCGAAAGCTCCTAAAAAATGCAATGGGAAAAAAATTGCTCTTATAGGTGGTGGGCCTGCATCCTTAACTGTTGCTAGAGATCTTATCGTAATGGGATATGAGTGCACGCTTTTTGAAAAAGACCCTCAAGCTGGTGGATTGATGAGAACAAATATCCCATCATTCAGACTTCCAGAAGAGGTCTTGGATGCCGAGGTTGATCAAATTCTTAATATGGGACTAAAGACAAGATTCAATAATGAGATCACCAGTCTTAAAAATTTTTTAATGGAAGATTTTGATGCTATTTTCATTGGAACTGGGGCTCCAAAAGGTAAAGATTTAAATATTGAAGGTCGTAAAGATGCTGAGGCTAACATTCATATAGGCATAGATTTTTTAACAAGTATTGCCTTTGAGCATATTGACTCTATAGGAAAAAAGGTAATTGTACTGGGGGGTGGAAACACAGCAATGGATTGCTGTCGATCTTCCTTAAGATTGGGTGCTGAAGATGTAAAGGTTGTTGTTAGAAGCCCTTTCTCTCAAATGAAAGCTTCTGAATGGGAGATAGAGGATGCGATGGAAGAAAATATTCCAATTCTTGAAAATCACGTTCCTAAAAAGTTTATTCATGAATCTGGCAGGCTAACTGGAATGGAGTTTCAGAAAGTCGAAGCTGTTTTTGATGAAAAAGGAAACCGATCGCTGGTACCAACAAATGAAAAGCCAGTCATCCTCGAGTGTGATGATGTATTAGTGGCCATTGGCCAAGACAATTCATTTGAATGGATAGAGCGAGACATTGGTTTAGAGTTTGGAGAATGGGATATGCCCGTTGTTGATCCTGTAACATTTCAATCAACTCATCCAAAAGTCTTTTTTGGTGGAGATGCTGCATGGGGACCTGAAAATATAATCTGGGCTGCTGCTCACGGACACCAAGCTGCAATTTCTATTCATAAATTCTGTCAAAATGAAGATATCAATGAAAGGCCGTCTCCTGGAACGAATCTAGTAAGTCAAAAAATGGGGCTGCATGAATGGTCCTATGACAATGATATTTCTCAAGCTAAAAGATTTCTAGTACCTAAAGCAGATCAAGATACAGCACTGAAAAGCTTAAAAATTGAAGTTGAAAAAGGCTTTGATGCAGATCTGGCCATGGAAGAAGCTCAAAGATGCTTAAACTGCGATGTGCAAACCGTCTTTTCTGAAAGTTTATGCATTGAGTGTGATGCTTGCGTAGATATTTGCCCCACAGATTGTATTAATTTCATGTTTAATGCGCCTGAAGATGAGGTTAGGCAAAATACCAGAATTCCTGCCTTAAATATTGAACAAGATTTATTGGTTTCTAAAATCTTACCAACTAAAAGAACGATGTTTAAAGATGAAGATGTTTGCCTGCATTGTGGTTTGTGTGCAGAAAGATGCCCGACTGGTGCTTGGGACATGCAAACATTTCTTTATGAAGAAGCTAAGGTCTACTCATGAGTAAAATTACCTCAATTAATGAATTTGTTATTAAATTTGCTAATGTTAATGGCTCAGGCTCAGCAAGCGCTAATCAAATGTTTGCAAAAGGCATTTTTAGATCAGGCATACCCGTCAGCCCAAAAAATATTTTTCCATCTAACATTCAGGGCCTTCCAACATGGTTTGAAATAAGGGCTAGTGAAAAAGGATATCTAGGAAGAAAAGCTGGTATTGATTTCATGGTTGCAATGAATCCACAATCCTATTCTCAAGACGTTGCTGAAATTAATCCAGGTGGATATCTTTTGTATGATTCATCGTGGAAAAGAGAGTTTCATAGAGATGACATAAATATTATTGAGGTGCCACTAACTTCATTATGTGTTGATGAATTTCAAAACCCCAAAACAAGGCTTTTGTTTAAAAACCTTGTGTATGTGGGAGCTTTGTCATATTTGATGAGCATGAACAAAGATATTTTTATTGAGCTTATTGAGGAGCAATTCAAAGGCAAAGAAAAACTTATTGCGCCCAATGTGCAGGCACTGGAAATGGGCTTTAACTATGCAAAAAAACATCTAACTGATGTTTGTAATATAAAAGTAAATCAAAAAAATCTTACAGATGGGATGATCCTTACGAACGGAAACAATGCCGGAGGGCTGGGTTGCGTCTATGGTGGAGCAACGGTTTGCGCTTGGTACCCTATCACCCCGTCAACATCTTTGGCTGAATCATATAAAAAATACTGTGATCAATTTAGGGTTGATGATAAAACAGGTAAAAATAAATTTGCCTTTGTGCAAGCTGAAGATGAGTTGTCATCTATTGGCATGGCAATTGGTGCAAATTGGAATGGTGCACGAGCATTTACAGCAACAAGTGGACCAGGAATTTCACTCATGACAGAATTTGTTGGCCTAGCCTATTTTGCAGAAAACCCAGTAGTTATTTTTAATATTCAAAGGGGAGGCCCATCTACCGGCATGCCAACACGAACTCAGCAATCAGATATCTTGTCTTGTGCCTATGCGTCTCATGGAGACACTAAACATGTGATGCTCATTCCTGCTGATCCAAAAGAATGCTTTGAATTTGCGGCTGAATCATTTGATATATCTGATCGACTGCAGACCCCAGTTTTTGTGTTATCAGATCTAGATATTGGAATGAATGATTGGACATGCCCAGAATTTGAGTGGGATGATAGTAAGAAGTTTGATCGGGGTAAAGTTTTATCTAAAGACGATCTAGAAAATATGGATTCATGGGGCAGATATCTTGATGTTGATGGAGACGGGATTCCATTTAGAACGCTTCCTGGTACTCATCCTGAAAAAGGTGCCTACTTTACTCGAGGCAGTTCACACGACGAATACGCAAGATATGTTGAAGATGGTGAAGTAAATGCAAGAAATATGTCACGGATCTTAAAGAAATTTGAAGGTGCTGATAAATTTTTACCCAAACCAATTTTCAAGCAAGAAACCAATGCTAGCTCAAATGGATTAATTTATTTTGGTAGCACAGAGGCAGCAATGCAAGAGTCTCTTGATCAATTATCAATTGCAGGTTTTCCAATAGATGCAATGAGGATTCGGTCTTTTCCATTTGGAGCTGAAGTCTGGGATTTTATAGATCAGCATGAACGTATCTTTCTTGTAGAGCAAAATAGAGATGCTCAAATGAAGACACTTATAGTGTCTGAAGGAAGTGTTAATCCACAAAAATTCATCTCAATATTGTGTTTTGATGGCGCGCCAATAACAGCCAATTTTATTTCAGAATCAATTTTAGAAATTATCTCTGAAAATAGTATTTCAAAAACAGCTGAGGAAATGAAATGACCTACATAGTTAAACCTGTTAATCATCACCCTAATTTAGAAAAAAATGCCCTTGGATTAACAAGAAGAGATTATGAGGGAACCATATCAACTTTATGTGCTGGATGTGGGCATGATTCTATTAGTGCTGCGGTAATAGAAGCATGTTATGACCTAAGTCTTGCATCGGATCAAATTGCCAAACTCTCAGGAATTGGATGCTCATCTAAATCCCCTTCTTATTTTCTAAATCAAGCTCATGGTTTCAATTCAGTGCATGGCAGAATGCCATCAGTTGCAACAGGGGCAAATCTTGGAAATCAAGACTTAATGTACTTAGGTGTTTCAGGTGATGGAGATACTGCGGGAATAGGAATAGGACAGTTTATGCATGCAGCCAGACGACAGCTTAATATTACATACATCGTTGAAAATAACGGCACCTATGGCTTAACTAAGGGTCAATTTTCTGCAACCAATGACCAGGGCTCAAAAAGCAAGTATGGAGAAGAAAATGTATTAGCTCCGATTGATCTTGCTGCAATGGCCATTCAGCTTGGAGCGGGGTTTGTAGGAAGAAGTTTTTCAGGAGATAAAGACCAATTGGTTCCTTTATTAAAAGCAGCAATGAAATTTAAAGGATTTTCATTGATAGATATTATTTCTCCATGCGTAACATTCAATAATCATGTGGGATCAACCAAGAGCTATGATTATATTAGAGAGCATAATGAATCTGTATCCAGTCTAGATTTTGTTCCAATAGAGCAAGAGATAAAGACAAGCTATAACAAAGGATCCAAGATCGAAGTGCCCTTGCATGATGGGGCGATACTGACCCTGGAAAAACTTTCAAAAAAATACAATCCACTCGATAAAGGCTTGGCGGTGCAGAGTTTAAATGAGGCTGAGAAAAATGGAAAAGTGCTTACTGGATTATTGTATATAAATCCTGAAGTAAAAGATCACGCAGAGATATTAAATATTTCAGACACTCCACTCAATGAGTTCTCCGATAAGGAGTTGTGCCCGGGATCAGACAAGCTTGCAAAGGTTAATGCAAGCTTGAATTGAGTTTTAGTCTGCGTAGAGCTCTTATCTATTATTTTTATTTCACCACGGCAGCTGCCATAGATCCCGTGTCATCAAATGCTGTGAAACTTTGAATTATTCCGTTCTCTACTCTAAACATATGAAGCGTTTCAGTATCTAGCCCATCAGCAGTCATATCAGAATGCACAAAAACCATATTTCCATCTGAATACATTGCTTTATGCTGAATGTTAAAATTTGGCCAATGATTTGCAATTGGTTCAAAAACATTTTTGATAACAGCATTTGGACCAACATGCTTTCCAGTGGTTGGAATATCACCGAAAACTGTAAAAGTTAAATTATCTGCATGTAAAGCTGCCCAGGCTTCAGTATCGCCTGCTGCAAATGTTGCATAAGCTTTTTTAACTACTGACTTTGCATCATCATCTTTCTCATGATGGCCAGCTTGAATGGATATTGCTGTTATGAAAGCTAGGGATAATATAATATTTTTCATGGGTTGCTCCTTGGTTATTAATAAAATAATACTAGCTTGTAAATATTCAAAAGTAAAAACTAAAGTTTATTTTGATCATGGGATTTGTGACGACCCACACTGAAACCCCTTTTGGCTAAATGTTTGGTTGACCTGCCCTGCACTCGTTTTCGCCAAGATTGATAAGAAGAAGACTTTAGATTATCTCTCATCAATTGCTTTACGCCTTGTTCATTTAAACCAAACTGAGCTTCAATAGCATCAAATGGAGTTCTATCCTCCCATGCCATCTCTATAACTCTAGATATATCAGATTCATTCATTTATTAGATTATATTGGAATTCACTAGATACTAATTTATTTTTTATAAGAAAGAAGTATTTTCTTATGCCTTAACATAAACTATCAAAATCTAAATTTAACTTCACCAGGATATGAAAATTTTTACAGTAAAATCTGTCCCAACTACTCAATGGAGTTCAGATGAGCCATTAAACTTTTCACCCAAACCTCTAACATTATTCTTTCTCATTTTAGGTTTATTTCTATTTGGATTGGGTGAGTCTCTTATTATTACTGCGTCAATTGGGATGAGTCCATGGACTGTTTTGGCTGAAGGCCTATCTCTGACAAGCGGGCTGAGTATAGGCGTTCTCACTTTTATAATTAGCCTAGTTGTATTATTACTATGGATACCTTTAAAACAAAAAGCTGGAATTGGCACTATATTAAACGTAATTATCATTGCAGCAGTGATTGAATGGTCTTTACCCTATCTTCCCCATCCAGAAACTTATCTCATGCAAACATTACAAGCCATACTTGGAACTTTAGTAGTTGGATTTGCAAGCGGCATATATTTAATTGCAAACCTTGGCCCAGGCCCAAGAGATGGCTTGATGACTGGCTGTCAAAGAGTAACAAATCTGCCAATTGCATGGGTTAGAGTATTTTTAGAAATAACTGTTATCTCTATTGGGTGGGTGCTAGGCGGAACCATTGGTGTTGCAACTGTTATATTTGCTTTTGGAGTTGGTCCAGCTGTGTCATTAGGTCTTTATTTGATAGCGTCCATATCTAATAAATAATTTTTTTTCAAAAAAAAGGGTGCTAAATAGCACCCTTTTTATATCTATAATCGGTCTTAGAAATTGTATCCAGCTTTAACATACCAGAAAGCTCCTTCAATGCCGTATGGAGAAGTTTCATAATATATTCCTCCTAGTACATTTCCAGGAACACCTTCACCGTTTGCACCGGCTGAACCATCAATTTTAAGAGCTTCAGTATCAAACAAGTTTTGAACACCAGCTGAAAGACTGAAATTATCTGTAACCTGAACGCTCACAGAAGCATCAACTGTCCATTCTGCATCAGCAGTTGTACCGAACCAGTCTGCATGGACAGCATAATACTCTCCATACATATTTGCTCGAACAAATGAGCTGACTTTGTCACTCCATGTTTGAGCAACAGTAATAGTCATTCTATCTTCTGGAAGACCTTCTTCCAATCTTCTTACTTTTGAAGCACCTGTTACAGCACCAGAGTTTGTAACTTCAGTTTCCGTATGATTCCATGCAGCACTAATATCAGCATCAGCACCAAATAATTCTGTGCTATAAACAGCAACAAGGTCATAACCAGTTGTTTCTGTATCAAAATCATTAGTAAAGTAATTAACTTGACCAATTAACTCTGGGTTAGGAATTCCAGCAGCACCCATTGCAGCAACCTGAGCGGCTGTAGGAGCAGCATTACTTGTTAGTGCTACCCTGTCATCAAGCTCGATGACAAAGAAATCAGCTGTTAATGAAAAATCTCCTGAATCATATACGATACCAAATGAAGTATTAGTTGCTTCTTCAGGCTTAAGCTGTCCAGCGCCAAGCTTGAATCCAGGCAATGTTTGAGCCTGAGTTAACTGACCATCGACAAGGGTTGTTTGAGTGTTAACAACGTTAACTTGACCCTGAGTTGGAGCTCTGAAACCAGTACTTGTTGAAAAACGCAATGCAGTGGTTTCGTTGGCTTGATATCTTGCATTAAATTTAAAGTCATTAGTATCGCCAAATGATGAGTAGTCCTCATATCTAAATGAGCCACCCAAAAGAAGTTCATCACTAACTTGATTTTCTAAATCAACATAGACACCATAACTTCTTCTTGTGAAGGCGCCTTGAGAATCAGGTGAAAATCCTGCAAAACCATGCGAACCAACATTAAAACCTTGTAATGCATACTTGCCAGCTTTCCATGAAGCTTCTTCGCCTGAAATAACTTCAAAAGTTTCCTCTCTCCACTCAGCACCATATGCAATAGTCATAGAGTTAACTTGTCTTGTTAAGTCAAAATTAAAAACTTTTTCTAATTCAATATATGAGCCTGTATAGAAATTACGAGGAGTATCAGGACCCATTGAAGGGTTCACAGTATTGTTAAGGCCAAAATCAGCTTCATTTCTACCAACTGAACCACTAAGGTCATATGAGTGGCCGCTTAGGAAGCCATCAGTAATGTCGCCTCTTCTACCAACGGTAAGTGAGGTATCTGTAATATTTCCAACAAACCTTGGTGTATAACCACCAGGAGCGATTTCATTCATTAAGAAGCAGCTTGGGTCAGCCATAATGGTATCTCTGAGAGCATAATCTGAAGGATCAACCTGCCCAGAAGCTCCTGTACCATAGGCACAAGTTCCATCTACATTTCCAACAGCTCTGTAATCACCGATTGTGAAAACTCCACTTCTGCCGTCTGGATTACGATAATAGAATCCACCGTCTACATCTCTCTCGGAGTAGTTACCAAACATATATGACTCAGAACCATCACTATTAGTAACGCCAGAATTCATAAAGAAAGTTACATCATCATCAATTTTAGGAGCACCCCAGATTTGAGCAGGATTTGCTACAGCTGTATTACCAGCAGCTATTAAATCAGCAGCATCCGGTCTTTGCGCGCTTCTTGAAGTATCATCAGCCTGTCTGATTTGGAAACTTGTTGTAACAAAACCATCTTGACCTAAGGGCATACCATATTTACCAGCGATCGTAGTTGTTGCACCATCACCTTCTGTGTATTCACCCATTTTGTATGAAAGACTTCCGCCTTCTGAAATATCATCCAATACAAAGTTAATAACTCCAGCAATAGCGTCAGATCCATATTGAGCTGATGCCCCATCCCTAAGGACTTCTACTCTTTTCAAAGCAATAGCAGGAATCACTGAAATATCAGCACCCTGAGAACCATCATTAACGCCGCCACCTTGGAATGCAATAACAGAAGCGTGATGACGTCTTTTTCCGTTAGTAAAGATTAAAGTACTATCAGCTGACAAACCTCTTAGATTTGCAGGTCTGATCATACTTGCAGCATCGCTAATAGGTTGGAGGTGAACGTTCAATGAAGGAACGCTGCCCTGAAGCTGCATTAGAAGATCATCAGTACCAGTTTTGCTAATATCTTCAGCGCTCAAAACGTCTACAGGAACTGGTGAGCTAGAAACTGATCTAGGCTTGCCACGAGTACCAATACTTACGACTTCTTCAACGAACTCGCTGTCTTGCGCAAATGAACCAACTGAAAGCATTGAGCTTACAGCTATTATTGTAGTTAAGGACAATCTTGAAACAGTCCAAAAAGCTTTATTTAACATGTTATCTCCCTAAGAATAGATAAAAATATTTATTTCTAGGGTGATTTATACACTAATTTATCTATTTTAGCGAATGAAACATGCAAAAATATTCAAAAAACCCTTTAGATATAAGCTTTGTAACACCTCATGAAACAAATAATAAGAATTTTTAACCCTAATGTTCGTTATTTGTATTTATTAAGTCTATATTTCCACCAATGGCAACGGTATTTACTGTAATTACCTTCTCATCCATGAATTGCAGCAGATAATTAGGGCCTCCTGCTTTAAAGCCTGAGCCTGAAAGGTTCTTTCCTCCAAAAGGTTGAGTCTCAACCACAGCACCAACAATGTCTCTATTAATATATACGTTTCCACTTGCGGTTTGCTGTGCTATGTCTAACGCTCTTGAGTCAATTCTTGTATGAATGCCAAAAGTCAGCGCAAAACCTTTTGTATTAATCTCTTTAATAAGGTCAGTTAAATTTTCTTCTGTAAATGAAGCTATATGCAAAATTGGTCCAAACTGCTCTTCGCTTGGTAAAGATCTTGATTCAAGCTCAATAAGAGTTGGGGGAAGATATGAGCCATCACTTGGAATGTCCTCTTTAGATTGGAAGCATAAATTACCCTCAGACTCCATTGAAGCAATGTAATTTTTTAATTTCTTTAAAGCTTCAAAACTGATAATTGGCCCAATATCAGCACCCAATTCATCAGGAGCACCAATTGAAAGATCATTCATAGCTCCTTTTATCATTGTAAGAAGCTCTGAATAAATATCATGATGCACAAGAAGCACTCTTAATGCTGAGCACCTTTGACCTGCAGAGTTATATGCCGAGCGAATGATGTCATCACAAGCTCTTTCTAATAGAGCACTTGAATCAACAATCATTGTATTCAATCCTCCTGTTTCAGCAATAAGAGGGACAAGTTTTCCTGGTTTTGAAGATAAGTTTTTATGAATGTCTTTTGCTGTCTGCAAAGAGCCAGTAAAGGCAACTAGGTCTATGGCTTGATTTAATATGATTGCCCGGCCCAATTCACCATGCCCAAGAAATAAATGAAGGGCATCATCTGGTAGCCCTTGATCAAAAAATAGTTTCATGGCTTCAAAAGCAATAATTGAAGTATGTTCAGAGGGTTTTGAAATCACTGTATTGCCAGCAGCTAAGGAGGCTGAAATTTGCCCAATTGTTATCGCAAGTGGGAAATTCCATGGGCTAATACATAAAACAGTACCTTTAGGCTCGAAGTCTAAAATATTATCCTCGCCAGTTGGACCTCTTTGAGAAGATGGCGCTAAATTTAATGCCTGATGAGAATAATATCTAAGAAAATCAATGGCCTCTCTAATTTCATCAATAGCATCTTCAAGAGTTTTTCCAGCTTCATGCATTAACAAGTAGACAAACTTCGCCTTCTCATCTTCAAGCCTATCTGCAACAGAAAGAAGAACTTCATTTCTATATTCCTTTGAACAATTAGTCCACTGATCTGATGGGCAGATAGAATTACTATCAAGGGATTTCAAATTGCATGTTTCAATAATTCCGATAGGTGTTCTGTTGCATTTGGATAATATTTCAATCGGCGAATTATTCTGAAGATTGCTTGTTGATACAGAATATGCATGAAAGCTCGTCTCAGAAAATTGATTAACTTTGTTCATTAGAATATTAATCTGCTCGCTCTCACTCAAATCTAACCCCTTTGAATTAATGCGCGGAAGGTATAAATTGTTTGGGAGTGGCACATTTGATATATCAAAATGGTCTATCCTCTCCTTGATTTTATCTCCTGGATTTTGAGCAAGATCAATGACCGGAATATTGTTATTTAAGTATTTATTTATAAATGAGCTATTAGCTCCGTTCTCAAGAAGTCTTCTGACCAAATATGGTAATAGCTCTTTATGCCGACCTATAGGGCAATAAATAGCTGTCTCTGGAAATTGTTTATAAGATGCTTGGCAGGCCGAATAGAGTAATTCGCCCATGCCATAAAGCCTCTGAAATTCAATCTTAGTATTGATACTTTTGCTAAGACTCATAAGTGAAGCTATTGAGTGCGCATTATGAGTTGCAAAGCTTGCATCCAAATTTTGACATTCGACAAGCCGCTTTGCAGTAACAAGATAATTTAGGTCAGTAAGGTGTTTATTTGTAAATACTGGATATCCATCTAGCCCTTTGACTTGAGCATTTTTAATTTCATAGTCCCAATAAGCTCCCTTCACAAGTCGCACATGCATTTTTTCTCTCTGCTTAGACAAATTATCTAGCTTATTGATCACAGCAAGTGATCTTTTGCCATAAGCTTGCACCGCTAATCCAAGCCCAGGCCATGACTTGATTGCAGGATCTAATGCAAGGGCATAAATCAAATCTAAGCTTAAAGATAAACGATCTTGTTCTTCTGCATCGATTGTTAAAGCCACATTCTTACTAACAGCCTCGAGCAAAAGGTCTCGAAGCCTTGGGAATAAGAACTTCTTTACATTTTTATTATGAAGAGTGTCGTATTTAGAATAAAGTGCAGAAAGCTTAACAGAAATTCCATTATTTAAATTTCTGCCATAATTAATCTCTGATATTAATTGAATAGATTCCATGTAAGAATCAAAATACTTAATTGACTGGTCCTCATTTCGAGATGCTTCCCCAAGCATGTCGAAAGAGCATGAATTTTTATCTAGCCATTGCGCACCCTTAAGATCTTGAATGCTTTCAGCACAAACAAACTCTTTACTGAGGATTTGCATTGCCATCTGAACAGCTTCTCTTATAGAGGACTCTCCAATTTTTTTACCAAGAGAAATTAGCCAATTATTGCTTGCGTAATTAGATGCACTGAGAAATTTTTTAGAAAAAGTAAGCCCCCAAGTGGCTGAATTGACTAAAAAACTTTCAGCCTTGCCTAAATGTTCTGACCACTTTGCAGAGGTAAGCTTCTCATTTATCAAAGCATCTCTAGTCTGAATATCTGGAATACGCATCAATGACTCAGCCAAACACATCAGAGCAATTCCCTCAGAGTTGGATAGCCCATACTGCTCCATGAAAGCATCCAATTTTGTGCGTTGACTCTTATTATCTCGGCAATATTGAATGATTGACTGAGTTTGCTGAATTATTTCTGGATCATCTAAAAAATATGATTCTCCAAGTAATAATTTTGCTAGCTCTTGCTCGTCGGCAAGCTTACCCTCAATGTCTAAATGCATAAATTAATCTTATCTAGTTCAAGCAGATATATGCAAGAACAAATGCCGTGTATAATTTAAGGAAAGAATTTTCAATTAATCAATCGCAAGCCTATGAAATACATACTCAGACCTAGATGGGCAGTTCTCACCTTAGCAGTTTTAATTTATGTTTCATGCTCAGCTACCAATAATGACATGCCTATAAAAGTTATCAGCAAAGCAGCCTCAACGACTCCTACTAATGAAAAAAATAGTATTTCAGTTTATTCAGATCTTGAGTTAATTTGGCAAGATGAATTTCAGAGTGACGAGCTAAATAGCAGTAATTGGGATTTTCAACTTGGTAATGGGATAAATGGATGGGGAAATAATGAACTGCAATTTTATACAAACAGTCAAAACAATTACGAACTTTCAGAAGGTCTATTAAAAATAGTTCCTTTTTATAATCCCTCTCTTAAGAAACCTTACACATCATCAAAACTTGTTACCAAAAATAAAATTAGTTTTAAATCTCCCGGAATCATATCAGTGAGGTTTAAGGTGCCTAAAGGGCAAGGATTATGGCCAGCAATATGGATGATGCCAGTTGACAACTTGTTCGGCGGTTGGCCCAAAAGTGGGGAAATTGATTTGATGGAGGCTAGAGGAGCTAATGTGCAACAAGTGCTTTCCACTCTTCACTACTTTCAAAATGGTCATATGTTTCAAGGCGGTCAGCATAATGAGTCTCAAGATGCTAATTTTAATGAAGTGTTTCATGTCATTGATCTGGTTTGGAGCAAAGAAAAAATCTCTTTCTACATAGATAAAAAATACTTAGTTTTTGAAGCTTCATTGAATAGCTCTTTGGGTGAGCTATACCCATTCAATGAAGATTTTTACCTAATATTAAATGTTGCAGTTGGAGGTAACTTCGTTCAGGAGCCCCTTGCAAGTGAAATTTGTAGTCCATCTTCATGTGATGACTCTCAAAAACTCATTATTGATTATGTGCGTTACTACAGGTAACAAATATCAGATGCAATGAAGAGGCTTTGAATAAACCCTAGGCTGATCGTCTTTTTTTGTTCTGATAAAAAATAAGCTCTTGTATCCAGTTTCTTTTATTTGTTTCGTACATACAAGATGACTTTTCAGAAAGAATGATCCTTCCACCATCCATATCAACTCTTATTGAGTCAGTTTTGATAATTGTTCCATCAGCCAGATGAACTTCTCCAGTGATATTTCCAGCTGTATCTTCAGGATGAAGATTTGAAAATATCTCTACTAATTCTTCTTTTTTCATATTTTGTAACAGCCCCATCTGATAACGTTGTCAATTATATACAAAAAATATGATTTTAAAAGATCGACTAGATTTTTTTAAGAAGCAACTTTCCGCCAAACAAAAAACTTTGTGGCAAGAAAAAAGCTAAACAAAAACCAAAATAAAATACCAAGAGAATTTAAATTCATCGCCAACAACGCCCCATCATCATTTGCAATGTTGCGCATTGTTGAGGCTATAACGCTTAAGGGTAAGCAGTTTGCTAAAGGTTGAATTAATGCTGGCAAGGAAGAAATTGGAAAAAAAATACCAGATAGAATCAATTGCGGAAAAGTAAACAATAAAACCAATGGGCGAATTGATTCTTGGGTTTTAGCTAGACTTCCAAGAAAGAAGCCTACGCATAAGAAAATAAATGCACCTAATAGAATGACGCCATAGAGTTGTATCAGTCCTCCAACTATATTAATTTTTAAGAGCCATATTGCCAGGCCTAAAATTACTGAAAGTTGAATAAAAATAATAAACATTCTTGCAAGCACGATTGAAATAATAAAATCCTTGGGTTGAATCGGGGTAACAAAAAGCCTTTTTAAAATGCCTCTTCTGCGATACTCAACAATATTAAATCCGCTGCCAGCAATACAAAGATTCATGAGCATGTATGCCAAAATTCCAGGCAAAAGAAAATCAATGTACCGTTGCGGTCTAGATTTTACATCTTCAAGTTTTAGAGAAAACATGGGCTCAATATTTCTAATATCTCTCTCTATGGAAAGAAGAGTTGCTTCTAGGGAATCTTTGATTGCATCCGCTTGTCTGACTTGAGAGGCATCAAGTAATAATCTTAGCTTTCCCGAATTAGAAGACTGATTAAATGTATCAGGGATAATTATCAACGCAGTTTGATCTGCAAGCATTAGTTCATTTATGAGATCAGATTCAGTGCCCTCTTTAACGATAAAAGTTTTCTCCTTTTTAACCAATTCAACAAATTTTAATGATAGATCATCTTGAGACTGATTCACTAAACCTAGTTTTGTAGGGTCTGGTTCTCCTCCAGAAAACATAAAAATTCCTGTAAAAATTAATGGGAAAAGGAGGCTGAAGAAGAGTGATTGACGATCTCTATAAAATATTTTAATGAAGGTTAAAGCAAGATGGAGTTGAGGCTTGGTTAGCATGCTCTAATCTCTTAATCCATGTCCTGTAAGAGCCAAAAATACATCCTCTATATTTCCATGTAATGGTATCTCTTGTGGCTTTGGGGCATAATCTAAAATAAGTTGTTGAGGTGTATCTAGAGCAATAATTGACCCCTTATCCATAATTGCAATCCTGTCACAAAGATATTCAGCCTCTTCCATATTGTGAGTTGTTAGGACAATTGTCATTCCCTCATCATTTAAATCTTTAGCTAAATTCCATAGATTTCTTTTTGCCTGAGGATCCAGTCCGGTGGTTGGCTCATCAAGAAATAGTATTTTTGGATTATTGACTAAAGC
>Ga0181553_10002368_pt1 | contig 16676 bp, 31 predicted proteins | sample 011ome_17_FD_133753 | JGI IMG/M metagenome (GOLD analysis project Ga0181553, IMG submission 133753) | Coastal salt marsh microbial communities from the Groves Creek Marsh, Skidaway Island, Georgia - 011502XT metaG (megahit assembly) | ecosystem: Environmental > Aquatic > Marine > Intertidal...
GTAAGTTGAATTGATAGCTTTGCTTTATTAGATAATCCAGAGCGGTTTCAGATTGATTTAACCTTCTTAGCTTATTAATGTAGCAGTAAACTTCTGCTCGCTTCAAATGATAGTAGATGTTGGCCATTGTTTGTATAAATAAAATGCCCCTACGCAAGTCAAGCACAACGACCAAGAAGGCTTAAAAAGGTAGGGGCTATTATGGAAATAAAGTTTCGTCATTTGGTCGTTGTTCAAAACACAAATATAGATTATTTCAAATGCTCATCAATAATTTTTTTAGCTTGATCAAAGCCAACCGCGAAGCAAGCCTTGTATCCTCTAGTGTGCAACATTTGATGAACTTCGTTTTGATTATTGGTGTGTTCGTTCTTCCGAAGTGTACCATCCTTTTTGTACAATTCATATCCGTCTGGCTTCAATTCAAGAAATAGTATTTTACCCTTGTCAAATATCAATAAATCAGGCCAACCCTTTGATGGGTTTTGATTACGTTTAAGGCTCTTACCTTGTCCTATTGTTAGCTTGATGCCACTTGGTGAGATCATAAACATGACCGATGGATATTGCAGTCTCAAATAGTCGCAAACTTGATTTTGTAAACGTTGTTCTTGTTTCATTCGTTAACGTAGTTAAATGGTAATTTGTTTTTTGTTGAATTTACCTTGTAGCCTATCTCTATTGCTTCGCTTCTTACATCCCACCAAGACCATTTATGCCCAGACCTACCATAGTGCATTTCGTTATAACTGAATGGGTATTCTTTGTGTTTTATAGCCGCTTTAAATGGTAGTCGATGCCGATAAGCACTTAAAACATATTGGTCTGCTATATTAGCTTTCTTGTAAATGTTCACATATTGTCTGCCTCCGTATCTTTTTTGACCAACGACTTGAATCATTCCTTTATCCAATAAGGAAGATATTGCGATACTAACCTGTTTCATTGTTAAATCTGTTCCATCTTGAATATCAACAGCTGTTCTTTCAACATTTGAACATAGCCGTTTCAGTACCTTTTGCTGATAGGTTATTTTATGTTCTTTCATAAATAAAATTCTAGCCCTAAAATTATTGATGGGTCTAATCGATCACGGTGCTTTTTTAGAAAGTTAGTAATGTCGTTTTGAAACTTCATCGACTGACGTTGTGATTGTAGTTCTGGTACTTCGTCAATGGTTGTGGTTCGATAAACACTAGCGCGAGAGATAACCTCTCCAGTGTCGATAATTAGACCTAAGTCTTGGAGTTCAGTCAATCGTCCGCTAATCTCATTTTTTTCGGATTTCATGTAGTACGCAATATGCCTTATTGTCGGCTTATAGTTTCGTGCCTCAATGCGCTTAATCGTGTCGTAAACCTTCGCCCTACGTTCCGGTAGTTCATTTACTATTCTATCAAAGGCGTGTCTGCTCATTTCGCTCATGTTGTTTTGTTTAGTAGTTTAACTGCTAGTTTAATTATTCTCAATGCCTAATGTTTGTTCGTGTTTGATAAGCGAAATGTTTGTTCTTATGCTACCAACTATTTCATAGGCTGAATCCATCAATCGTCTTAGTTCATACATCTCAGGAAACTCAACGTGCGCTTGGTTCTCTGACCTAGACACACTCATTCCTTCTTCAATCAACGCTTTTACTTTGCTTTGCCATTGGTGATGTATATCAGAACGTACAGTTTCTAAATAGTAAAGCGCAGAGGTGAAGTCTTTTAGAATCAAAGCCATTTCGTGTCCGTCTAACTCTTTCATCTTATGGTAGCGATTGACCAACTCGTTCATCCTTTTAATTACATCTCGATAGTCTTTCATAGTCCAGAGATATTTTTGATGTGTTTAGTCAAATCTTTTTGTGTGTAACTGCCTCGCTCGGTTACTGGGTTAGGCATCCTTCCGTATAGATAGCCGATTAATTGAGTAGCATCGGCAAAGCTAGGCGATTGGTTAAGCATTAATCTAATGCCGTTTAGTTCTTCGTCAGTAATGGTAACTTGGTCGAGCAAGTCGGCAATAAGCCAACGTTGCTCGTTATCCATGCCACCATCTTGATCAAAGTTTTCGTTCCAAAATTGCTCAAAATTATCCATTTATTCCTTTTTTAAAGTCGTCTGCTTCATCTTCTGAATATAGGTAGCCATGAGCGTCTATCGCTATTAGTATCGCTCTAGCCTTTGCCCTCTTTTCAGCCATTTCAAGGTAGTACTTTTGTGCGTTCTTAACGTTTGCTTTTTCAGCGCTTCCAAAGCTGACAGCTAAAACCTTGTTGTCTGAACTCACCGTACATTTTACAGCGCAGTATTCTGATTCAACTTTGATAACATCAAAGGAATAGTTCAACTTCTCCTTCGATGCTATCTTTTGTATTCCAGTCTTAGTGATAATTGCCGTTCCATGAAGGGCAAATATATCTTCATCTTTGCTGAGGTTATACTTCTCAAATATGCCTCGTAGAAATTCTTTCTTATTCACAGGTGTTTAGTTTAAAATGGAAGATCATCGGTTGACAATCCCTTGTCTGTGTTTTCTTTGCTTTGCTTTTTGCATACCGTTATTTTACCGTCAGTCCAAAAAGTGTTTCCATTGCCAACGTAATATCGGTCTTTCTTTGCTTCACGCTGTTCTTTGGTTTGACTAATCCAAGCGCTTATGTTTTTACCGTAGGCGTTACCAGTATCATTAATGTTGATGGTAATTTCTACTCCCGGATTGTTGGCTGCTTCTAACGTCTTGACGATAGTTTTAAGCGTGTCTAGTTTTAAATAAAGTGAATTAAGTGAACTCATTATATATTGATTTTGATTAATTAAACTCTTGATTTTCTCTCCATGCTTCGTAAGCATCGTCAGGATCGCGACCTTCATCTTCAACCTCAACATCTTCAATCTCAGTTTTTAGCGTGTATAAAGGATCATTGTAGAATTTAGCTGTTGCGTTATCCTCTTCCAATGATGCTTCTGCCTCTTGTAAATCTTCAAACTCTGCGCAAAGGTCTCCTTCGTGGTCGTATATGCGATAGAATGTCTTTTCGATTGTTTTCATGTTGTTTCGTTTAGTATAGCAAAGATAATATAAAAATGATTCAATGCAAATAAAAGTTACATTCATTGAAATAAAAAAATACTTGCGATGTAAAAAGTTTGTACTACATTTGTCGAAAGATTAATAACATGAACTGCACACAACAAGCGCACGAATTGAGCGCATACTTTAGTAAACAATGGTTAGCCAAACGTCTGAACATAGACGCTAGAACTTTGATTAATAAGTTTACAGGCTCATCTGAATGGACGTTGAAGGAAGCCAACACAATTGACAGCTATCACAACATTTTAAAAGCATTTGTTAAACTTGATAATTCAGTGTTAAAATGAGCGCAAACTTTCCACTTCAAGCAAAGTTCATCGGCTACGGCTCAACGCTTGTGGTTGATTTTACAGACGAAACTACTGGCACTGTTGTAGTCGCTGACGACAATTGGGAAGTTGGCCATTATTCATGGATGTGGACTAGCTGCCTCGATGTTACACATTGGGAAATTATCAAACAAAAAGAAAGCCCCGAACAAATCGAGGCTTCCACAAACTAAACAAAACTAACCTATGAAAAAGTTGAGAATAACACCTAGCAAAGATACAAAAGTTATTATTACCAATATTCAAAAATCTACATTGACGATCAACAATAAGTATGTCAATCAAATAGAAGTGCCAAGAAAAGGACGCACCGTTCAAAATCCGGTGATGTTCAAGTTTAACTTCTTGCAGATGGACGAAAAAAACAAAGTCGTTAATTGCACCTATGAGGTTCACGCTTCATTCATGATTAACTCGTACTGGGTTGATAGATTCGGCTACATAGTAAACCTAGTTTTGCCTCGAATCAAAGTATATGGAGATGCAATTAACGTTTACGAAGAAGGTAAACACTTCGATGTGATAATAATGAACAGACACATCTTAAAAGCGATAAAAAACAAAGTCAAGTCGTATATTGAAGTGGTAAATGTATGAAGGCAATTCAGCCTAGTTGTTTGTGTTAGTACGGATTATTAAACTTAAAACTTATAAAAATGAAAAATTTAAGAATATTACACATATTATCACCCGTAAAATGGGATGGAGATACATTCAATGCGAAAGCAGATGCAAATTGGAAAGTAGCAGAGAAAACTATTAAATGGTTGCCTAATTGCCATCATTACATATTAACTCCATTAAAACATAATATAACTTTAAACGGCAGAAATATTACATTTATAAAGTATAATTACCCTAAGAGTGTGCAATTAAATAGGGGTATGTTTGATTATAGAAATATAAATTTTGATTTTACTAGATGTGATATTGATTTTGTATTCAATCATCAACCCGAATTAACTTACAATATCCATCAATGGTTTAGTACAAACAGATACTATGAAAGCCCAAAATATTTTGGTTTTTATCATTGGATAGACTGCAAGGAAAGTAGAGGAAGCGTAAACGGTTGCCCAAGTTTTTATATGAGGCAATTAGAGAGTATGCACATATTAGACGCAAACTTTATACATTCTCCAAAAAGTTTAGATTATTTAAAAAGTAACTTTAAAAATAATGATGTAACAAACTTAATATCTAAAACTTATGAGATGCCTTTAAGTGGAAAATTAGATATTGAATCAACACCATTTGAATTACCTAATAAGAAAATATTAGTATTTAATCATAGATGGGCAAAAAGTAGTGGTGTGAAAAAGCTATTAGAATACGCAAAAGATTTATCTGATGATTATTTAATATGGGTTACTGATGAAAGTTGTGATGTAAAAGACAAAAGATTTATAATTAAGTCTTTAAAGTATTCAGATTATGCTTTTTTGATTGAAAACTGTTATGCCTCTTTGTGTTTTATTGATGGATATACAACTTGGAATTTATCTGCGCAAGATAGCACTTTAAAAGGGAAGCCATTGCTTTATCTAAAACACGATATGATAGAGAAAGTTGTAGGAAAAAATAATGGGGGAAGTTTCACTAATAAAATAGAATTTGAATCATTGCTTTTAAACTTACCTAAAGTAAATGATAAAACTATAATAGAACACGATTTTATCTTTGAATTACAATTAAAAACTGCATTAAAAGATAATTGGCACGATACAAAAGGAACTCCAAAAGATAGTGAGGCTTGGATTGATAATATTAAAAATGGTGTAGTAGATAAAAAAGAAATAGCCTTTAATGTAAACCCAAAAGTTAGATTAAATGCAACTGCTCATTTTATAAGAAGAAACTTATTAAATAACGGAATAAGTGATAATATAAATGAGCCTTACACAAGATATTATATTGAAGGAAATGAAAAAACAATAAAACGTGATTTATTTACAATGACGTAGTATTAATGCTAACAATTGTCTATATCTTATTCAATAAACAAAAACTAAGCTGAAACGACAAGCACAATGGTTTAGCTATGTTGCGTTCAGGATATTAAAAACTAAAATATGATAAAATGACAAGTGAAGATTACAGATGGTTACTGAATAACGAAAGAGATTCTTTAGAAATGACGTCTGAAGAATATGATAATACATTAATGCACTTTGCTAAATTATACCACCAAGAGCAGCAATGTAATATGGATGAAAAAAATCCAAAATTATGATACTATTATTGGATTCAAATCCAAAAAAGACACAAGTCTCCATTACTTACAACAATTGTGTATATCTACTACAGTAAAACTGAACCAACATGAAACCATTGACACTAAAGGAACGAGAGTTAAAGAATTTCCCCTTTATGGATTCGATAGTTGTTAACGTTATAATCTCCGTTCGGCAAAACCTTGATGATCGCAAAGCCATGATTCCATTTGTTGATCGGCATATACTCTGGATGTAGTTCACACAAGCAGCCCGTACTCCAAACGGTTTCTATATTTCCATCGAGATTTGGCTCAGTATGTTCAGATGTTTGGTGGTTATGCCCAGCCATCATAGACTGTTTTGACTTCATGTAGTAACCTCTAGCTGGATTGACCGGACTAAATACCGACCGACCAAACTCATGACCATGAGCAAGTCGTAGCTTTCCAACATAAGATATTCGCTTCTCTCCTATCCACTCGATTCTATTCTCTCCTAGCCTCAACAGTATTTCTAGTCTAAATTCTTCGCATGAGAATAACTCTGGGGCTTTCGCTTTTAGATAATTTTCGTAGCGTTCTTCGTGGTTGCCTTCCTTAAAGTAAATCCGAGCATTTGGAAATAGTTGTCTCAATTTTGTTAAAAATTCTCTAGCCATTTCCATCTCATCGCTAAAGTGCCTTTTCTTTGGGTCTTTTTCCCACCTCGAAAGCTGGTAAAAATCTAATGTATCGCCCCCCAAAAAGATAGTATCTACATTCTCTTGCAATCCTTTGTTTATAGCAACCGTAAGCGCTTCTATTGAATGATACGGAAGATGTATATCACTCATCCACAAAACGTTCTTACAATCATTAGAAAGATAGTATGGCAGCCATTCGCGCTCATCGCTATCGGGAAGCCCTAAAGGGTTGTATTCATTAGTGGTGTAATCTTTTAAGTATTTGGTTTCACGCAGTTCGCTTTTTGTTTTTTTACCAATCGCTCCACGATAGTATCGAACAATAGCTCTAGCGTGTTCTACGTCATTAAATAAAAGCGGATTATCCCTGTAAGCAATTTTTGCTATTGATAATGAGTATGAATTTGGATATTGATCCAATAAATCGCAAATTACTTTTCCAGTCAGTTTTTGTTTTCTAGCCATTTTTATAATTGTAAGCTTATATTATTGGTGAGTGTTCCGAGCAAGAATGCTATAAATGGTGTGCATATCAGCAACCTAGTCTTGAGATTATCCTTGCGCTTCAAATTATTGATCGTCATTTCAAGGTTTTGAATTTGCCCTTGTTGTTCATTCACGATCATTATGTTTTGATCATCTATAAACTCTAGGTTGTCGATTTCAAATTGTTTCATGGCAATAGCGGCTTTTGCTTTATCCAATCGAGTAGAACAGCTATCAAGACTTTCTTCTAGGTACATGATGTGGTTGTTCATGTGCTGAACTTCGCGTAACATTTCATTCGTTATTCTCTGCAAGTCGTTCTGCCCTATGACGTTGTACGATTGCAATAAAAGCATCAACAAGGGTAGAATTATCAGCCATTTCAATTTGTTCATTACGGCTTATGTATTTGATTTTAATTTCTGGTTGTGGATTAGGTGCATTTACTTGCTTGATAAGATTAGCGGCTAAAACCTTAATAGAATCGTTCTCAGTGCGCAAGGTAGCGTTTTTTTGCTGCATCTGTTTAATTATACTAGATTGCTGCTCAACCTCGTTAGGAGCGCTTAAAATGAGTTGAGCCAAGTAAACGATTATTGCAATTGCTAAAATGTGCCCTATCCAGTGCTTTGTGTTAATACTCATAGTTGGTTCATTTTGACGAATTTACAAAAATAAAGCCCAACGCATCACCTATTATGATTTAGGCTGTTGTTAGGCTCGGCTCAAGGATACCATCCAAGAGGTGATTATTTACTAAACTTGTTGATTGCGCTATCGACTAAACGCTTCAATGCCGACTTGATGTATTTTTCGTCAAGGAATAGAAATACAAGGCCAGCAAGTAACAAAATAGCAATCTTGTATGTAGATGCGTCATCGCATCCTTTCGTCAACCAAAGGCAGTCAATCTTCCAAATGAAGCCAACCCCGAATAAAAGAACACCAATAGTAGTGGTTTTCCAGTTCTTATCTAATTTAGTGCTAATCATAATCTTCTGTATTTAAGTTTTTAGTAGCCCTCTTTGCTCGTTTTTTCATGTACTCGCGGACTGATTTCTTTTCTGTTTCTAACTCGGCTACCCTCACCTTACAATCTGTAATTTCGTTTTTCAATACGTCAAGTTCGGTCAATCGTTTTTTAATGTAAACTAAAATAGCACCAACGCCACTACCCAAAGCACCGAGAATAGTAATTATTATTTCGGTAGGTATATCCATTATCCTTAAATTTTCTAAACCACTTTCAAAATATCCATACACCTATTACTCCAGCCGCCAATGAATTTAGCTTGTGAATTATTCTTTCGAACGATTTGGCAATAGAAATACATTCTAAATAACAAGTACCTTTCCGCTGTCAATGATTGAGCCGCTGTTATTGTCTTACTTCCAATGATTCCATCGACAACTACACCGCAAGCATCTTGAAGTATTTTAGCGGCACGAGAACCGCCAGCATTTATGGCAGTATCAAAATGTATATAATCAACGCCACTCGGTAATTTATCGCAATGATTCTTATCCCAATAGTCGCGTTTGTAAATTTCTTTCGCTTGGTCTTTTGTCAAGTTCTTGATGTCCAAATTTGGATATGCTCTTTTGGATATACCCCAATTAGTTTCACCACCATTATCGGTTGGGTCATTAACATAACCACCTTCATGGATTAAAACTTTCTCTATAAACTTGTCAAAGCTGCTCATTTGCTATCTTTTATCGTGTTCATTTCACGCTTCATATCCATTATTTGATAACCTTGCTTCTCAACCTCTATACGAATCCACTTAACATCCGTTCTAATAGATTCTAACGTTACCAATTGAGTATTTATGATCGGAGTGTTTATCCTTTGGTTACGCTCAACCTCATCAACCTTATTTGATACTGTACCAGCCCAAATACCAACAGACAATGTCGCACCGCCAATTGTGAGTAATACCGGAACTAACCACTTTGGAATGGTGCTTTCGATCAATTTTTTATCTTGATTGTCTAAGGTCATTGCTTTTTTTCTTTTTTGATTGGATGTATTTCATCAACTTAATGATGTTTTCCTTTTTAGGCTCATATGTTTTTTTTAAAGTACCCAACTGCAAAAGTTATTATCGGTTGACGGATTAACATCTTCATTTGAGTTTGTAGAATACTCAGGGAATAAAGAGTTATTGTTACATAAGTAATCGACAAGTCTATTCGAGTAATAAACAGCAAAATCGCGTTCTTGACTTACCAAGCTATCTACTTCTTCTTTGGTTAGCGCTTGTGCGTTCTCTGGAGCGTGTCTGTAAATACCTCCATTAGATACGTTAACCGCAACCATAGGTAGTAACTCTACCAATGTCCAGTGTATCAACGCTGGCTTAACCCAAGTGTTTACCAATGTCAGATAATTACCCGACAAAGTATTAGCAACAATATCGGCTTGAATTTTCTCTAGTAGATCAGTTCCGAGTAAGTTCTGAATATGTATGTCTTGACTGATTGAAGTGTACTGAATAATCTTGTCAGTATCCACGTTTCCACTTAGATTAGAATATCTAAGCAGATCATCGTTCGTTATGAGTAGCGCCTTTGCCATTATCCTCTTGGTTTTAAAAATCCTTCATTCGGCATATCCTTTGGCTTCATTGCCACCTCTTTTGGGTTGCGCACTCGATAGCCTTCTTTTTCACTAGCATTAGTGCTTATCGTTTCAGCGTTTGGATTGTTTACATCAATACTTCCTTCTTCACCGACTTTCTTATAGATTCGCCTCATCCATTTATGATGGCAAGCGCCTCCGCCTTTGAATTTCCATATTGAGTAAGTGTTAGCGCCTCCAGCACCCCAACCAGGATTTACAGCCTTATCATCCATTGCGATGATGTCCTCTTTGCGATATAACTTGTTTGCTGCAACCATCTTGCGGCAAAACTCCCGACTGTTAGGCGAAACCGATTGAGGTGCGTAGATGTAGCGTGTCTTGTATTGTACACCATTGATAACAGCATCTTGTTCGCTTTTAGCGTTTGGTCTTGCTGTTCCGGTGCTTACAAAATTGATCGCCTTAGATAGTAGACTTTGCTTTTCATCTTCGTAAACAACTTCTTGTTCGTCAACTAATACCCAATCATTAGTAATATCCTCACCCATTTTGATTAGGTCATCAGCGATTAAGTCTAATCCATCGTCTTTAGAGCAGCAAATATGCTTGCTCATTTGAACGCCAGTCTGCTCTTGAATGGTTTCGTCTTGCACTTCTTCAACTTCCATTTCTGTAAAGCCTAAAGGCTGAGATGTACCCATAAATACATTGAGACTAATGTCGTTAAACGTTAGCACCTTTTGAACCGCCTCAACTATAATCCTTTGCATCGGCTTAATAGTGATGTTATCCATCAATTGCGAAGCCATTTTAATCTCGTCAGCGTTTGAGCCTAAACCACCGTTTTGAGGCAGCCCAAATAACAATGGAGATGTAACTCGATGTGATACCATTAGCTTTCTAGCGGCTTCCTCTGCAATGAATTGATATTGGTTGTGTGCATCGTTCAGTTGTGGCGTTTGAATGTCAGCAGCGCCTTCCTTGTTCTCGTTAAATGCAACTATCACACTATCACCTTCCGTTCCAGTGTATTTACCTTTTACTTTTCTTTCAATTATTTGCTGTTCATCAGGGCTAGGAACTCCATTATTGAAGTTGATGATCATGTTTGCGCTAAACCGATTGAAGATGTTATTCAAGTGAAACTTTGCTAACTCGATTTCAACGAACGCATAGTCTATTCCGCTTTGCCATTCAACAGGGCTGAAATAATGAAAGCCAGTCTTGTAAGGTCGAATAACAAGTATCTCTAGACCTTTATTACTCATTCCAAAAGCTGGTATTCTTTCAGGGTTATCTTTATGACTTACCTCTTTCCAATTATCTGAATAGTAATAAGCCTCAACATCTCCATCTTCGTTGCACTTTTCAGGTCGTAAGTTTTGAATAGGTATATGTTCAACGTTTAGTATTTGAGTATGCCCTTGATCATAAATTACTTGCCATGAAGCCTCGCCATAAGTATAGAAATCATCGGCTGTTTTACGCATTAAATCCTCTGAAAATAGCTGGATCATTTGAGCGTATTCATCAGGCTTACGATTGGCATCGGTAGCATATAGACCTTTGCCGTAAATCATGTCTGAAATACCGTTTATCAATGCGCTATTGGTTGGCGAATCCTTTGCTTTTAACAAAGTCTCGTAATAGTTATTGTCCTCACCATAAGCAACCCACTTATCGCGCTTATTTTCTGAGATTGTAGGCATTGTGTATTTGCCTAGTTTGATGATCTTGATGCTCATATTATAATAAACTCGTTACTTGATTGAGTAGGCTCGTCATATACTCCTTCGTTAATAGTGAATTTTGGTAGATCGGTTTGATCGGTTACAAAACATTTACCTCTCCAACATAAAACACCAGTTTCTTTAATTTCAACTACATACTTATTCTGATCAACCAAAGCTGGATCATAAGTATTGGTAATTGTAAGATAGCCGTTTAAATAGTTTGGAGTATCGTCAGTGAATGAGTGCGTCTGCTTGTTTTGCTGCTCACTGAAAAAAGTGATAGTGATTGTTGCCGTAGGCTCAAATCTAGGAATGACCGTAAAAGTCTGTTCGTCAGAAGATGTGTTTAATACTATCATACTTATATAACTTGAAAAAAAATATTTGTAACAAAAAAGCCCCTACATAATGCAGAGGCTTTTTAGATAGGTATATGAACGCTCTTATGTTCCGACAGTTACCGTAACACCTAAAGCGGTAAGTTTGGCATCTATTGTTGAACCACTAGCTGGGATTAAGAAATTCGCTGGAGTTTTTTCTTGACCTACTAAAGTCAAAGTATATCCAACAAAATCACCCATTGCAGTACCGTTAGCAACAGTTCCACCATTTACATCCATTCCATGTTCTAAACCAGCATAGAATAAATCACCGTTGTTTGTTTCAACGATTACATGAGGACGACCATAGCAAAGAATCTTTATTTCTTTGTGGTCTTCCTTAGTCAACTTCTTTAGAGACAAAGTTAATGTTTGCTCGAAGAAAGTTGTTCCGTTATCCCTTGACGAACTGACGGTCTGCTCAAAGCTAGACGTTCCTCTTAATTCATACTTGAAAGCTGGAACAGCTACACCTAGTAAGTCGATTACATCTGTATCGGTTGTATCGTAGCTAATTGCTAAACCATCATCACCGTAAGGTACAAAGTACACATTTTTAAGTCCAGCAACAGAATCCTTACATGGTTCTAGCCTTCCTAATGTTAAATCACAAGCCATATTTTTAGTATTAAAAAAGGGCAAGCAAGCACTTGCCTACTCGCCCTTTCAATTATTAATTAAGATAAATTAGTTAGCAGAATTTGTGATTCCGTAAGTTACCATATCTTCTGCGTAACCGTAGTCAGCAGCAGCAGTAAAGCGCATTACAAAACGAACATTCTGAGAACCATCGATGTCGCTCATGTCGATCAACTTAACCTCATTCCAATCATTCATCAATCCAGTACCAAAGTAAAGGTTAGACTTCTGAGTGCAAATAGCTTGGTTAGCTGTTAGACCTTCTGCAACAAATAAAGGAATACCATCGAAAAGAACATCGCCTAAGTCTTGGTTGTTTCCTTCACCTCTGTAACCGTTAGCACCTAATCCACTTGCTCCGAATCCACCCAATGCACGCTTGTACAATTTGTAGATTGATTGAGAAACGTAGATGTAAGTATCAGCTTGAGAATAAAGTCTAGCTGGTAAAGCGTCAACGATTTTTCCAAGTTCTTCTACTACGTTAGCAGCCGTTACAGTTGTTCCAGCTACTTCCTGAGCAGCTGGTAAAGCAGCATCAGCAGCGATCTTTGTAGCGATACCGTCATATTGACCAGCACCAGCTACACCGTTCCAATACAAAGTCTCGTTTGAACTAGCAACTTTTGCAGCCATTCTAGCCAAGAAGAAATCTTGGAATGTCTTTGGCATTTCATGATGAGCAGAATATCCCATTTGGATAGCTTCCCATGTATCAACGAAATCTTTTTTACAAAGTTGAACGTTCACTTGTAATTCTTTCGGAGTGATTACTCGCTCAGTAAGAGTTACACTAGAAGATGCAGTGAAATCACAAGTAGCATCAGCGATAAGAGTGCCTGTGTCTAGCTTCTGAATAACAGATGATTTCTTGACGTTAGGCATAATTTCAACACCACCTTTATCTAAGGTAGGTGAAGATAGCAATGCTGGAGCAATAATTTTTCCAGCGTATTCACCAGCATAAGATGAGGTGATATTTAAAGTAGTAGGCATTTTTTAAGATGTTTTTAAATTAAGGTTTGAGAATTTCGCCATCAACTTAGCGTCTAAGGTTTGGCTTTGTTTTTTCGAGTAAGTGAATTGCTCTTTTCTAGCATTCTCACGCTCAGGGTTTGGTTTAATAGGAGTAGCAGCTGGCATAACTGGAGCAGCGGATAGTTCCACTTCTTTCTCAGTTTCAACTTCTACTTCCTCAGCGGCTTTCATTTCAAGCTGAGAAGTAAACAAAGATTTGATCTCACCAATCGCAGCGAGGAAATCTTCTTTCGTTACATACTCAGGCTCAGAACTAGCCTCTACTTCAACCTCCACTTCTGGAGATTCTTCCGCAGCAGCTTCTTTAACTTCGGCAATGATGCCGTCCTCAGCTACTACTAGCATACGCCCATCTTCCATAGTATAATCGCCAATAGGCAATGGAACTTGTCCATCTTCGGTTACTATGAATACAGGACTTCCAGCTTCGAACATATCTGCTTCGAGAACTGTACCGTTGTCAAGGTTTGCGGTTTCAAGTTTTACCTCTTGACCGAGTAAACGCTTAACACTATTCAGAATTAATTTAGCTTCTTTCATACATATATAACTTATGCATGAACGAGGTGTAACATTTTCGAGATTAACTCTTTCTCTTATGGTATTCGTGTTACTTTTAAATCTCTAACGGATCAGGGTTATAAGGCGTAATTGAGTCAACCTCTGTATATGTCCAACCTTGCTCGTCAACCAATGATTTAAAGTTATCGGTAATAAACCAACCCTCTTCGCATTTGACTAGCTTTAAATAGCTACCGTCACCAATAGCTATTGATTCGTTTGCTGTGTAATCTGTTTCAAATAGTAAATACATATCTTATCTGCTTAATGCTGTGTTGTAAGTTGAAATAGCGTCATAAAGGTCTTGGGCTTGGTTATCCGTTAAACCACTACCTCTAGCTACAAAGTTAATAGTTGTATTGGCGTGGTTAGCAGCCGTTCCTGTTCCGTCATTATTAGCCGCAATGAAACTACTAGCAGAAGGTAAAGTACCAGCCGATGCAGTTCCTGTTCCAGTATTTTGACTGACTCCATCTTCATAACCCTCAATATCATCAATCGCTCTCCTTGATGTGATAAATACACCTTGTCGGTCTATTGTTGTGTACGATACGCCTGTAGTAGTACCAGTTTGATAGAGGTGGCAAACTGTTGAGCTTGCGGCTGTAAAGAAATATGCTTCTCTTTGGGTTGTAGCTTGAATCACTCCGTAGATAACTTCAGTACTTGAACCCGAACCATTTACACTAAGAGTAATAGACGCGCTTGTAAGACTTGCCCCTGCTGTGGATGGTATATAATTAAAGTCACCATATTGGGTAGATCCGTTAAATGCGACTCCACTAGATGAATGTGTTGGACTATTTGCCCAAGTTATCTGTTGTGTATTTACATATTTCAGTTTATATGCAGCAGCGGCTAAAGATGTAGGACTTATAGGTGCTATATCATCTAGGCTGCTCCAAACATCTGTATTGTTGGTAGTGCTTCCTGTTCCTTTTAAGTCTTTTACTAGGTTGTTTATTGCGACAAGTTCTGAAACGTCTTTGATTTGCGCACTCATAGCATACTCCACAGCTTCTATTTCAACATTTGCTATGCCTTTAAGTGTGAAATACCTGTACTTGTATATGGAGATTGACAAATCAAATATTTGATTTTCGATTAAATCGCCATTTGTAATTCCATAAAATGAATGTGTTTTATTTGTAAATAATGCACCACTCCCGCCAAAATTTCTACACATTAAAAAGATATTAAGGTTTTGTGCTATACCTATTGGTGTTGCTGTGCTACTATATTTAATGCCGTTTCTATTTCTCTCTGTTACTCCTAATGTTGTATTATATTGAACACCTAATAAACCTGTTCTGTCCACTTGTGCATTACCTCCAAAAACAAATTCACCAACAGCAGAAGCATCTCGTGCCCCACCTGCGTAAAATGGTAATATTAGACCTCCATCATATGGAGATGAACTTTTATTAGCCCCTATCTCTGACTGACTACTTGTATTCTGAGAATCAACTTCCACATACAATCCAAAATTATTAGAGCCTATATCATTTAAAATATTTATTCCTGCATCTCCGTACATATCGATGCCATTACCAGTTATACCTAATGATGAGTGTGTTGGACTGTTAAACCATGTAATGTTCTTAGCTAGGTTTTTGAGATTAAACGTAGAAGCAGTTAATGAGGTAGGTGACACTGGATAAATACCAATGCTTGAACTCCAAACATCACTATTATTTGTTGTACTTCCTTCTCCTTTTAAATCTAATACAAGTTGATTAACGGCATCCTTTTCAGTAGTGTCTGTAATACCTGCTGCTGTGAAATAAGCCTCAGCGTCTGGGTCGAAACTTGACCCGCCACCTTGTCCAGTTATATCAGTCAAACCAGCCAAACTTGTAAAATGAGATGCACCCCAGTTGATGTTGTTATTTACAGCCCCTTTACCCCAACCTATGTTATTATTTGAAGCACCATCGCCCCATCCATTTTCGTTTGCCATATTTATCGAATGTCTACCATTAATGATTTGAGAATTGCGCCTCCGTTGCTATCTGAATTGTAAACTAATTCCATCGTGCCGTTTTCAATGTTTGTGTCCATAAAAAACTCAATATTGTACGTTTCGGAAACATTTGTACCTGCGCTCTTAAAATATCTATTTACAAATGCAAGCCTAAATGCTTCTGCTCCTTCTGAATCTTTAAATACAGCAGCGATATTAGTAGTTGAGTTAGCTGGTATATCTAAACCCATCTCGATTCTTAAAAACATAATCGAACCTACTTGAATTTCATCAAAATGAATTTTACTACCATCCCAAAAAGTGGCAACATTTAGATAATGTGGTCTGTAAGTTGTAACACTTAAAGGGCTTGCACCGTCATTAGTTAGCGTTAATGGTGTAGATGCTACTACCGTTTGCTTAGTTGTGCTTGAGTTAGCCAAGTAAATGTTGCCACCTAAGTGGTCTAGCATTGCGCCAAATAACTCACGCATCTTGGCTGGCGTTATAAACCCTTCGTTATTGTCAGGCATATTTGCTTGACCTAATGCTTCTATTTGTATATTGGTTGCCATATCTTATGAAAATCCTTTACTAAATCCGTTTTGAAATGCTCTTGGCAAGTTTCTTATTATCGCGCTACCTTGACCAACTAATGAACCTATCCCTTGTGCTTGCAAACTACCATCGCAGCAATCACGATGATAAGTCTTGCCGTTAGGACATAGACAGCCACGCTTGCCACCTTTCGGGCTTGTCGTGCTTATATCTACATACTTACGCATTTTCTAAAAGTCTTTTAAGTTCAGCAATTTTCTTATCTTCTTCGCTCATTTCTTTTGCTAGTTCGGTCTTATCTGCGAAATAACCCTCGATGCTAAATCCTTTGACTTTTCCAGTCTTAACAAAGTTCGTCCATACATCATCGTTATCGACTTTGATTGATACCATCCAAGTACCAACTGGAACAGATAAGCCATA